>BNJS01001009.1_pt1 | contig 176638 bp, 217 predicted proteins | sample 8540461 | NCBI WGS metagenome assembly BNJS01 (sample SAMD00202454, study PRJDB9452) | human saliva metagenome | isolation source: human saliva | place: Japan
GATTGGTAGATACCAAGTGGCAAGATAATCAAGCGCACGATAATGGTTACGATGATGATAGCGACACCGAAGCCTAGACCCTTGATCAGTAGCGAAGTACTTGATAGCTTCAGCCATAGGCGCTCCGATAGTATTCCAAATAAATCCTATTGGCTTTCCTGTGGCTTTATCGACGCTAACACAGCCAGTCAAGACAAGCAACATAGCCACTCCCATAGCTGAGAGTGCAAAACGTTTAATAGATTTCACTGTTTTTATTCCTTCTTTTAAAATTATACCTTTCTATTCTACTGTTTTTTTACAAAATATACAATAGTTCTAGAGACCTAATTTGCGATTTTAAAGTCAGGATAGGGAGGAAAGTTGCTCAGTTTGACATCTAAGTAGCTGACTTTTGAAAAAGGTGTGGGTCCTTTGCGGATTTCTTGGATAAATTTAGCCATGGTAGAGGATGAGTCTGCTTGGGCTAAGATTTCCACTGTGCCATCGTCGTTATTCCATACACGACCTGTGATGCCACCAATTTCAAGTGCCAAGCTGTAAACACCCCAACGAAAGCCGACTCCCTGTACCCTACCTTGGGCAATCATTCTAACCTTTTGCATACCAAACCCCTTTGATTGTGTTATAATATTTCTATGACTATTATAACCTCAAAAGCCAATTCTGTGGTAAAAAATGCCAAGAAATTACACCAAAAAAAATACCGCAAGTCTGCTTATTTGATTGAAGGCTGGCACTTGTTTGAAGAAGCTGTTCAAGCTGGAGTGACGATTGAGAAAATCTTTGCCCTAGAAAGTTACCGAGATCAGTTAGCTGCTTTTCCGCAAACTGTCTGGGTGTCAGAGGATATTTTGCTAGATTTGGCGGATTCTCAGACTCCACAGGGAATTGTTGCGGTGGTTCAAAAAAAGAAGAAGTAGGACAAGCTGACTTTTGAGTCAGGGTAAGTTCTTGTTTTTTTGGAAGATGTGCAAGATCCTGGTAATGTGGGAACTATCATTCGGACTGCAGATGCAGCAGGTTTTACTGGAGTGATTGTTTCAGAAAAGTCGGCAGATATCTACAGTCTCAAGACTCTACGTTCCATGCAAGGCAGTCATTTTCATCTGCCCATTTACCGGATGTCTAGTCAAGCGCTTCTTAAGGAGACCAAAGAGGCAGCTATCCCTGTGCTAGCAACAACCCTATCTAAAGATTCTGTTGATTACAGAGAACTGCCCCCTATAGAAAATTTTGTACTGGTCATGGGAAATGAGGGTCAAGGAATTAGTCCCCTCATGGCTGAAAGTGCAGACCAGTTGGTCCATATTAGCATGAAGGGGCAGGCGGAGAGTCTGAATGTTGCCGTTGCAGCTGGTATTTTAATTTTCCATTTAAGCTAATTTTAACTTTCTTTGTTATAATCAAGGAAAGATGTTCATTGAAAAGGAGAAAAGATGAATCACACTATTATTCACGACCGCGCAGGTCTCAATCAATTTTACGCTAAGGTTTATGCCTTTGTTGGTCTGGGGATTGCACTATCAGCCTTGGTATCAGGCCTTATGTTGACGGTCTTTCAGTCTCAGTTGGTTTACTTTTTGATGCAGGGGCGTCTCTGGTTGACCATTGCTACTTTTGCAGAGCTAGCTCTGGTCTTTGTTGCCAGCAGTATGGCTTCAAAGAATAGTCCAGCGGCTCTTCCAGTATTTTTACTTTACTCCGTTTTAAACGGCTTTACCCTTAGTTTTGTGGTGGCCTTCTATACTCCGGGTACAGTTTTATCTGCCTTTGTATCCAGCGCCCTTCTCTTCTTTGTCATGGCGGCAGTTGGTATCTTCACCAAGAAAGACTTGAGTGGTCTTGGTCGGGCTATGATGGCGGCTCTTATCGGTTTGCTGATTGCTATGGTAGTCAATATTTTCTTGGCTAGTGGTTTCTTTGATTATATGATTAGCGTAGCCATGGTTTTGGTTTTCTCCGGGTTGATTGCTTGGGACAACCAAAGGATTCGCCTTGCTTATGAGCAATCACAAGGTCGTGTAGCGACAGGTTGGGTTGTGTCAATGGCTCTCAGTATCTATCTTGATTTTATCAATCTTTTCCTAAGTATTTTACGTATCTTTGGTCGTAATGACTAGAAGGTACCTAACATCAGTGTTCGAAGGAGCACTGATTTTTTTAAATTTGCTCTTTCCTTTTCTTGGAAATAGGTGTATAATGCTTTTAATTAATTTTTTGAGGAGTAGTTTATGAAGAAAAGTTTTATTCATCAACAAGAAGAGATTTCCTTTGTCAAAAACACTTTTACCCAGTATTTGAAAGATAAGTTAGAAGTTGTCGAAGTTCAAGGTCCTATCTTGAGTAGAGTCGGCGATGGTATGCAGGACAACTTATCAGGTGTGGAGAATGCCGTATCGGTCAAGGTTCTTCAAATTCCTGATGCTACTTATGAAGTTGTGCACTCACTTGCCAAATGGAAACGCCATACCTTGGCTCGCTTTGGTTTTGGTGAAGGTGAAGGTCTTTTCGTCCACATGAAGGCCCTTCGTCCAGACGAAGACTCGTTGGATGCGACCCACTCTGTTTATGTTGACCAGTGGGACTGGGAGAAAGTTATCCCAAATGGTAAGCGTAACATCGCTTATCTAAAAGAAACAGTTGAGAAGATTTACAAGGCTATTCGCCTTACTGAGCTAGCTGTTGAAGCCCGCTATGACATCGAATCAATCTTGCCAAAACAAATCACCTTTATCCACACAGAAGAGTTGGTGGAACGCTACCCAGACTTGACACCGAAAGAGCGTGAAAATGCTATTTGTAAAGAATTTGGAGCCGTCTTCTTGATTGGTATCGGTGGCGAATTGCCAGACGGTAAACCGCACGATGGGCGTGCACCAGACTACGATGACTGGACAAGCGAGTCTGAAAATGGCTACAAGGGTCTGAATGGTGATATTCTTGTCTGGAATGAGTCTTTAGGTGGAGCCTTTGAGTTGTCTTCTATGGGAATTCGTGTAGATGAAGAAACCCTTCGCCGTCAGGTCTGCCATCACAGGTGATGAAGACCGTTTAGAATTGGAATGGCACAAGGCTTTGTTGAACGGCCTATTCCCATTGACAATCGGTGGGGGAATTGGACAATCTCGGATGGCCATGTTCCTACTTCGCAAGAAACACATCGGAGAAGTGCAAACAAGTGTTTGGCCTCAAGAAGTTCGCGATACTTACGAAAATATTTTGTAGAGAATCGAACCGCAAGGTTCGGTTTTCTTTCTCTTTTTGCCCATAATTTGGTATAATAAACGGTATGAAAATCGTATCAGGAATCTATGGGGGACGTCCCCTCAAGACACTAGAAGGCAAGACGACAAGACCTACTTCGGATAAGGTTAGGGGAGCTATTTTTAACATGATTGGTCCCTACTTTGAAGGTGGACGAGTCTTGGACCTGTATGCAGGTAGCGGTGGTTTATCTATCGAGGCAGTATCGCGTGGCATGTCCAGCGCTGTTTTGGTAGAGCGAGACCGTAAGGCTCAGACCATTATTGCTGAAAATATTCAGATGACTAAGGAAGTTGGAAAATTTCAACTCCTCAAGATGGATGCAGAAAGGGCATTGGAACAGGTATCTGGGAAATTTGACCTCATTTTCTTAGACCCTCCTTATGCCAAGGAACAAATCGTAGCAGATATTGAAAAAATGGCTGAGAGAGAACTTTTTTCTGAAGATGTCATGGTCGTGTGTGAGACGGATAAAGCCGTTGAACTTCCAGAAGAAATTGCCTGTCTGGGTATCTGGAAGGAAAAGATTTATGGAATTAGTAAGGTGACAGTCTATGTCAGATAAGATTGGTTTATTCACAGGCTCATTTGATCCGATGACAAATGGGCATCTGGATATCATTGAACGGGCTAGCAAACTCTTTGATAAGCTCTATGTCGGGTATTTTTTCAATCCCCACAAACAAGGATTTCTTCCTATCGAAAATCGTAAACGGGGGCTAGAAAAGGCTGTGAAACATTTGGGAAAATGTTGCAGTCGTGTCTTCTCATGATGAATTGGTGGTCGATGTTGCAAAAAGATTGGGGTGCTACTTGTCCTAGTGCGTGGTTTGAGAAATGCAGTCGGATTTGCAATATGAAGCCAGTTTTGATTACTACAATCATCAGCTGTCTCCTGATATAGAGACCATTTATTTGCATAGTCGACCTGAACATCTCTATATCAGTTCATCAGGCGTTAGAGAGCTTTTGAAGTTTGGTCAGGATATTGCTTGCTATGTTCCCGAGAGTATTTTGGAGGAAATAAGAAATGAAAAAAAAGATTAGATGGCCCTTATATGTCATTGCGGCCTTAATTGTGACTTTCTTGGCATTTGTAGTGCCCTTGCCCTATTATATAGAGGTTCCAGGTGGTTCGGAAGATATTCGCCAAGTCCTTAAAGTCAATGACACAGAAGATAAGGAAGCTGGTGCCTATCAATTCGTTACGGTTGGTGTCCAGCACGCTACTTTAGCCCATATGATTTATGCATGGTTGACGCCTTTTACAGATATTCGTAGTGCCCAAGAGACTACAGGTGGCTCTTCCGATGTTGAATTTATGCGGATCAATCAATTCTACATGCAGACATCGCAAAATATGGCCAAGTATCAAGGACTGAAAACAGCTGGTAAAGATATCGAACTCAAATATCTTGGGGTTTATGTTTTGACTGTGACAGATAATTCGACTTTTAAAGGGATTCTTAACATCTCTGATACGGTCACAGCAGTCAATGATCAGACCTTTGATAGTTCCAAAGACTTGATTGATTATGTCAATTCTCAAAAACTAGGGGACTCCGTCAAGGTCACCTATGAAGAGGATGGGCAAACCAAGTCTGCAGAAGGTAAGATTATCACCTTGGAAAATGGCAAATGGGATTGGAATCGGTTTGATTGACCGTACGGAAGTGACCAGTGATGTCCCAATTCGCTTTTCAACAGCTGGTATCGGTGGTCCAAGTGCAGGTCTCATGTTTAGTCTGGCCATCTATACCCAAATAGCTGACCCTGGCCTTCGTAATGGCCGTATCGTTGCTGGTACAGGTACCATTGACCGTGATGGTAATGTGGGGGATATTGGAGGTATCGATAAGAAAGTTGTAGCTTCGGCTAGAGAAGGTGCTGCTATTTTCTTTGCCCCTGATAACCCTATTAGCGAAGAAGAACAAAAAGCACATCCTGATGCGAAAAATAACTACCAAACAGCCCTGGAAGCAGCTAAAACAATCAAGACAGATATGAAAATCGTGCCTGTTAAAACCCTACAAGATGCAATTGATTACTTGAAAAACAATCCCTAGTTTTAAGTGAAGTTTCCAAACTAGCGTACAGACAGAGAAGATGGTATAATAGTCAAATGGTTCAATTATTATTCACTCTAAGCAGTCACATGCTCTTTATTTATGTGAGTTTTTACCTTTTAAAGAATCTTGTTAGATGGGAAAAGGTTTTAAAAGTGACAGCTGAGAATACAGGAAAAGTTCGTTTACTAGTAGCCTTTTTTAGCATTGTAATGGGCTACATCATGAGTTCTTTCTTTATCAGCCTATATCAGTTGTGGCAAGAAGCGCTTAGAGGATTATTATAAAATCAAATGTAAAGGAAATAAGTATGGAAAAAATTGTGGTTCAAGGTGGCGATAATCGTCTGGTAGGAAGTGTTACGATCGAAGGAGCAAAGAATGCAGTCTTGCCCTTGTTGGCAGCGACTATTCTAGCAAGTGAAGGAAAGACCGTCTTGCAGAATGTTCCTATCTTGTCAGATGTTTTCACTATGAATCAGGTGGTTCGTGGTTTGAATGCCAAGGTGGATTTTAATGAAGAAGCTCATCTTGTTGAGGTGGACGCGACTGGCGATATCACTGAGGAAGCTCCTTACAAGTATGTCAGCAAGATGCGTGCATCTATCGTTGTCTTGGGACCAATTCTTGCCCGTGTAGGTCATGCCAAGGTATCCATGCCAGGTGGGTGTACCATTGGTAGCCGCCCTATTGACCTTCATTTGAAAGGCCTGGAAGCTATGGGGGCTAAGATTAGTCAGACAGCTGGTTACATCGAAGCCAAGGCTGATCGCTTACATGGGGCTCATATCTACATGGACTTCCCAAGTGTTGGTGCTACGCAGAACTTGATGATGGCGGCGACCCTGGCTGATGGGGTGACAGTGATTGAAAATGCTGCGCGTGAGCCTGAGATTGTGGACCTAGCCATTCTCCTCAATGAAATGGGAGCCAAGGTTAAGGGTGCTGGTACAGAGACCATTACCATTACCGGTGTTGAGAAACTTCATGGTACGACTCACAATGTAGTCCAAGACCGTATCGAAGCAGGAACCTTTATGGTAGCTGCTGCCATGACTGGTGGTGATGTCTTGATTAAAGACGCTGTTTGGGAGCACAACCGTCCCTTGATTGCCAAATTGCTTGAAATGGGGGTGGAAGTGACAGAGGAGACTGAAGGAATTCGTGTTCGTTCTCAACTAGAAAATCTAAAAGCTGTTCATGTGAAAACCTTGCCCCACCCAGGTTTTCCAACGGATATGCAGGCTCAATTTACAGCCTTGATGACCGTCGCAAAAGGGGAATCAACCATGGTGGAGACAGTTTTCGAAAATCGTTTCCAACACCTAGAAGAGATGCGCCGCATGGGCTTGCATTCTGAGATTATCCGTGATACAGCTCGTATTATTGGTGGTCAACCTTTGCAGGGGGCAGAAGTTCTTTCTACTGACCTTCGTGCCAGTGCTGCCTTGATTTTGACAGGTTTGGTAGCACAAGGAGAAACTGTAGTTGGTAAATTGGTTCACTTGGATAGAGGTTATTACCAATTCCATGAGAAGTTGGCGCAGCTAGGTGCTAAGATTCAGCGGATTGAGGCAAGTGATGAAGATGAATAAGAAATCAAGCTACGTAATCAAGCGTTTACTTCTAGTCATTTTGGTACTGTTTTTAGGTGCTCTAGCCCTAGGTATCGGCTTAATGGTAGGCTATGGAATCTTGGGCAAGGGTCAAGATCCATGGGCTATCCTGTCTCCAGCAAAATGGCAGGAATTGATTCATAAATTTACAGGAAATTAGGCTGGAGAACCAGTCTTTTTCTAGAGATAAGGAGAAAAATGGATAAAAAAACAAGACAGACACTGATCGGACTGCTAGTTTTATTGCTTTTATCTGCGGGAAGCTATTATATCAAGCAGATGCAGTCGACAGCTAATAGTCCCAAAACCAAAGCTTAGTCAGAAAAAACAAGCGTCTGAAGCTCCTAGTCAAGCATTGGCAGAAAGTGTCTTAACAGATGCAGTCAAGAGTCAAATAAAAGGGAGTCTGGAGTGGAATGGCTCAGGTGCTTTTATCGTCAATGGTAATAAAACAAATCTAGATGCCAAGGTTTCAAGTAAAGCCCTTACGCTGATAATAAAACAAAGACAGTGGGCAAGGAAACAGTGCCAACCGTAGCAAATGCCCTCTTGTCTAAGGCTACTCGTCAGTACAAGAATCGTGAAGAAACTGGGAAATGGTTCGACTTCTTGGACTCCTCCAGGCTGGCATCAGGTTAAGAATCTAAAGGGGATCTTATACTCATGCAGTCGATAGAGGTCACTTGTTAGGCTATGCCTTAATCGGTGGCTTGGATGGTTTTGATGCCTCGACAAGCAATCCTAAAAACATTGCTGTTCAGACAGCCTGGGCAAATCAGGCACAGGCCGAGGATTCGACTGGTCAAAACTACTATGAAAGTATGGTACGTAAAGCCTTGGACCAAAACAAGCGTGTCCGTTACCGTGTAACCCTTTATTACGCTTCAAACGAGGACTTAGTTCCTTCAGCTTCACAGATTGAAGCCAAGTCTTCAGACGGAGAATTGGAATTTAATGTTCTAGTTCCCAATGTTCAAAAAGGGCTTCAACTGGATTACCGAACTGGAGAAGTAACGGTTACTCAGTAAAAGATAAGATAAACTCCTATGTCACTTGTAGATGTAGGAGTTCTTCTTTTACTAGTTTCAGCAGGGCTAGAATAGGTACTAAGAAAAAAATAATATGTACTGGACTAGATTTTGTGATATAATAAAGGATAAGATACTATTTTAGGAGAAGAACTATGGAAGACCCAAGTAGTCAGAATTTGTTGCTACAATTTGTTTTATTGTTTATCTTGACGGTGTTAAATGCCTTTTTCTCAGCCACAGAAATGGCCATGGTTTCACTTAACCGTGCGCGGGTTGAACAAAAGGCAGAAGAAGGAGATAGACGCTATATCCGTCTGCTGAAGGTACTAGAAAATCCTAACCACTTTTTATCAACCATTCAAGTAGGGATTACCCTGATTACGATCTTATCAGGGGCGAGTTTGGCAGAAACTCTGGGACGAGAAATTGCATCTTGGCTTGGAAATAGCGAAACAGCTTATGCCGTTGCAAGTTTTCTATCTTTAGCATTTTTGACTTATATTTCCATCGTTTTTGGGGAATTGTATCCCAAAAGAATCGCTCTTAATCTAAAGGATGCCTTGGCGATTCGTACAGCGCCAGTTATCATTGGGCTTGGGAAACTAGTTAGTCCCTTTGTTTGGCTCTTGTCTGCATCTACCAATCTCTTGAGTCGCTTGACTCCGATGACCTTTGACGATGCTGATGAAAAAATGACCCGTGATGAAATTGAGTACATGCTGACCAATAGTGAAGAAACACTAGATGCTGACGAAATTGAAATGTTACAAGAATCTTTTCGCTGGACGAATTAATGGCCAGAGAGGTCATGGTTCCTCGAACGGATGCCTTTATGGTGGATATTCAGGATGATAGTCAAACCATTATCCAAAGTATTTTAAAACAAAATTATTCTCGTATCCCTGTCTATGATGGAGACAAGGATAACGTGATTGGGATTATTCATACCAAGAGTCTTCTTAAGGCAGCTTTTGTAGACGGTTTTGACAATATTGTATGGAAGAGAATTTTACAAGATCCACTCTTTGTTCCTGAAACTATTTTTGTGGATGACTTGTTAAAAGAATTGCGCAATACCCAAAGACAAATGGCAATCTTGCTAGATGAATACGGTGGGATGGCTGGTTTGGTGACACTTGAAGACCTCTTAGAGGAAATCGTTGGGGAAATCGATGACGAAACAGATAAGGCTGAAATCGAAGTTCATCAAATCAGAGAAGATACTTATATTGTTCAAGGTACCATGAATCTCAATGATTTTAATGACTACTTTGATGTCGAACTGGCAAGTGATGATGTTGATACCATCGCTGGTTACTATTTAACAGGAATTGGGAGTATTCCAACGACTGAGAAACTCAGCTATGAATTGGTCAGCCAAAACAAACAGCTTATCCTAACCAATGATAAGGTAAAAAAATGGACGTGTTACCAAGGTAAAAGTCCAAATTACAGAAGTCGAAATAGAAGAAGAAACAGAGTAAACTAGAGGCTTTTGTCACCATGCGTGACGAAGCTTTTTTCAGTTGATTTCAAAAGGGAATTGTGTCCTAAAAAAAAGCTCAAATTGCTCCAAAAAGTTTTTTTAAAGTTATACTGTATTTATTCGAAGAAAAAGCAAAAAAGCCCTTTAAACTGGGCTTTCTGTTCATTTGAAACCTGATAAATCAAGTTATAGAAGGCGGTAGACGGATTTGAACCGACGATCAAGCTTTTGCAGAGCCGTGCCTTACCACTTGGCTATACCGCCTTTACTTTTATTATTATACCTTGAAAATCATTCACAGTCAATAGCTTTTTTTCAGATTTTTTTGTGTCAATAAGCCTAAATATTCTGAAAAATTCGTTTACTTTTTCTCGAAATCTATGTTATAATTGATAAAAACCTATACTTTATAAGAGGAGTAAAGAAATGAAAAAAAGTAGAGTATTTGTTGCAGCAGGAGTTGCTTTACTAGCAACAGGTGTGTTAGTTGCTTGTGGAAATTCGAAATCATCTGATTCGACAGCTCCAAAAGCCTATGGCTATGTTTATTCAGCTGATCCAGAAACATTGGACTATCTTATCTCTGGAAAAGAGAGTACGAAAGTGGCTACTTCAAACGGGATCGATGGCCTCTTTACAAATGATAAATACGGGAATTTGACTCCTGCGGTTGCAGAAGACTGGTCTGTATCAAAAGATGGATTGACTTATACCTACAAAATTCGTAAGGTGTCAAATGGATGACATCCGATGGTGAAGAATATGCCGAAGTGACTGCTAAAGACTTCGTGAATGGATTGAAACATGCGGCAGATAAGAAATCAGAAGCTCTATATCTAGCTGAGACTTCAGTAAAAGGTTTATCTGATTATTTGGCTGGGAATTCAAAAGATTTTTCTACAGTAGGTGTTAAAGCGGTTGATGACTATACTCTTGAGTATACTTTGAACCAACCAGAACCTTACTGGAACTCTAAGATGGTTTATTCAATTTTCTGGCCATTAAACGAAGAATTTGAAAAATCAAAAGGCTCTGATTTTGCTAAAGCGACAGATCCTACATCATTGCTATATAATGGACCTTTCTTGCTTAAAGGTTTGACTGCTAAATCTTCTATCGAATTTGCTAAGAATGAGCAGTACTGGGATAAAGAGAATGTTCATTTAGATACAGTCACACTTGCATACTTTGATGGTTCAGACCAAGAATCACTTGAACGTAATTTTACAAGTGGAGCTTATAGTTTTGCTCGTCTTTACCCAACAAGTTCAAACTTCTCAAAGGTAGAGGAGTCATACAAGGATAATATTTTCTACACTCCGTCAGGAGCTGGTATTGGAGGTTTAGGTGTAAATATTGATCGACAAAATTACAAATATACATCTAAAACGACAGATGAAGAGAAAACATCTACTAAGAAAGCTCTTCTTAACAAAGACTTCCGCCAAGCCTTGAACTTTGCCTTTGACCGTACAGCTTATTCTGCTCAAGTTAACGGTAAAGAAGGTGCTCCTCTAGCAGTTCGTAATTTATTTGTGAAACCGGACTTTGTTTCCGCAGGTGAAAAAACTTTCGGTGACTTGGTTGCTGAAAAAGTTACGACTTATGGAGACGAGTGGAAAAATGTAAACTTTGCTGATGGTCAAGACGGTCTCTTTAATGCTGATAAAGCTAAAGCAGAATTTGCTAAAGCTAAAACTGCTCTGGAAGCAGAAGGAGTGAAATTCCCTATCCATTTGGATGTTCCAGTAGACCAAACGTCTAAAAACTATATCGCACGTATTCAGTCGTTCAAACAATCAGTTGAAAAAGTTTTAGGCGAAGCAAATGTTGTCGTCGATATTCAACAAATTTCTAAAGATGAATTCTTTAATGTGACTTATTATGCTGCTAATGCGGCGGCTGAGGATTGGGATCTTTCAGGTGCTGTTGGATGGAATCCTGACTATGAAGATCCATCAACTTACCTTGATATCCTTAAATCAACTAATAGTGAGCAAACGAAAACTTATATGGGCTATGATGACCCATCAAATGCAGCTGCAGCTAAAGTTGGTATGAAAGATTACGATAAATTGCTTGATGAAGCTGGAAAAGAAACAAGTGATCTTAACAAACGTTATGAAAAATATGCAGCTGCTCAAGCTTGGTTGACAGACAGTTCACTCTTCTTACCAGCTATGTCTTCTAGTGGTGCTGCACCATTCATTTCTCGTGTTGTACCATTCTCAGCTTCTTATAGCCAATCTGGAGACAAAGGTTCAAATCTCTACTTCAAATATATTCAGTTACAAGACAAAGTTGTAACAAAGGCTGATTATGAACAAGCTCGTGAGAAATGGATTAAAGAGAAAAAAGAATCAAACGAAAAAGTTCAAAAAGAATTGACTAAACACGTTAAATAAATAACTCTCAAGGGAACTTTCTCTCCATGAGGAGAAGGTTCTTTTGGGATTTAAAAAGGAAACGATATGAAGAAATATATTTTTATGCGTGTCTTGCGGTCATTGGTTTCTATCTTCTTAGTAACAACCTTGACTTACACGATTATCTATACAATGGTTCCTCGAAAATTGATTTTTCAAACAGGATACCAACTATAACAAGATTGCGACAACTGCTGATAAGCGTGATAACTATGAGAACACTGTTTATGAGCGTATGGGCTATATCGAGTACTACGATACCAAGGAATTGCAAGAAAAAGCTAGCCAGATGGATGCCTCTGTAACAGTTGAAGCTAATGACACCAACAAGGCTATCTATGAAAAATACATCAAACAAATCGGTCATGGTTGGACTCTAGGAGAATTTACTGAAAGTGGCCAATTCTACGCTACTCGTGAAATCCCAATTTTTGAACGTGTTTTCAAATTCTATGCTAACTTAATTGACATTGACCATACAAATAAAATTCAAGACCCTGAAAATCCAGACTTGAAACGTTACCTTCGTTTCGAAAATGATCCAGCTATCGGATGGTCATTGGTTGGTTCAGGAACTAAACATAAATATCTCTTGTACTTCAACAGTCAGTTCCCATTCGTGCATCAAAACTTTGTGAACATCAATTTAGGTGACTCTTATCCAACCTATGCTAATAGCCCTGTTTTACAGGTTATTACTCAGGGGCAAGGGCAAACAAAAACGGGTCAAGTTCAGTTCCCAACAGGTAAGAAAACTTCTTCTGTAAATATTTACTCAAGAACCTACAAATCACCTAGTCAGGCTGATTCTCGTGAAGTAGCCAACTACGGAAAAGATGATCCTTATACAGCTACTGAAAGTAACTACCAATATCCTTCTATGATTGCCAGCTCTGCTGTCGTTGGATTGATTGGTTTAGTGATTTCTTATGCGATTGCCGTGCCACTTGGTTCAGCTATGGCTCGCTTCAAGAACACTTGGATTGATAGTTTCTCAACAGGGGCTTTGACCTTCTTGATGGCTCTTCCAACAATTGCCTTGGTTTATATCGTTCGTTTGGCTGGTTCTTCAATCGGTCTTGCCAGATTCATTCCCTATCTTGGGTGCTGGAGATTGGCGTTCTTACGTTTTACCAGCAGTTATCCTTGGTTTGTTGGGGGCTCCTAGTACAGCTATTTGGATTCGTCGTTATATGATTGACTTGCAATCACAAGATTTTGTACGTTTTGCTCGTGCAAAAGGTTTATCTGAAAAAGAAATTTCAAACAAACACATCTTTAAAAATGCCATGGTTCCGCTTGTTTCAGGAATTCCTGGTGCCGTTATCGGGGTTATCGGTGGTGCAACTCTTACTGAAACAGTCTTCGCCTTCCCAGGTATGGGTAAAATGTTGATTGATTCTGTAAAAGCATCTAATAACTCTATGGTCGTTGGTCTTGTCTTCATCTTTACATGTATTTCTATCCTTTCTCTTCTTTTAGGAGATATTTGGATGACTATTATTGACCCACGTATTAAATTGACTGAGAAAGGAGGCAAATAATGTCTACAATCGATAAAGAAAAATTTCAGTTTGTAAAACGTGACGATTTTGCCTCTGAAACTATTGATGCGCCAGCATATTCTTACTGGAAATCAGTGTTTAGACAATTTATGAAGAAAAAATCAACTGTAGTCATGTTGGGAATCTTGGTAGCCATCATTTTGATGAGTTTCATCTACCCAATGTTTTCTAAGTTTGATTTCAATGATGTCAGCAAGGTAAACGATTTTAGTGCTCGTTATATCAAGCCAAATGCTGAGCATTGGTTCGGTACAGACAGTAACGGTAAATCGCTCTTTGACGGTGTCTGGTTCGGAGCTCGTAACTCTATCCTCATTTCTGTGATTGCGACAGTGATTAACTTAGTTATCGGTGTCTTTGTCGGTGGTATTTGGGGAATTTCAAAAATCCGTTGACCGTGTCATGATGGAAGTTTATAACGTCATCTCAAACATTCCCATCATCTTTTGATTGTCATTGTCTTGACTTACTCAATCGGAGCTGGATTCTGGAATCTGATTTTTGCCATGAGTGTAACAACATGGATTGGGATTGCCTTCATGATCCGTGTGCAAATCTTGCGTTATCGTGATTTGGAATACAACTTGGCGTCACGTACTTTGGGAACACCGACCTTGAAGATTGTTGCCAAAAATATCATGCCACAATTGGTATCTGTTATTGTGACAACGATGACTCAAATGCTTCCAAGCTTTATCTCATACGAAGCCTTCTTATCTTTCTTCGGTCTTGGATTACCGATTACAGTACCAAGTTTGGGTCGTTTGATTTCGGATTATTCACAAAACGTAACAACCAATGCTTACTTGTTCTGGATTCCATTGACAACTCTTGTCTTGGTATCCTTGTCCTTTTTCGTAGTTGGTCAAAACTTAGCAGATGCTAGTGATCCACGTACACATAGATAGGAGTAGAAATGACAAAAGAAAAAAATGTAATTTTGACTGCTCGCGATATTGTCGTGGAATTTGACGTTCGTGACAAAGTATTGACAGCCATTCGCGGCGTTTCCCTTGAACTAGTTGAAGGAGAAGTATTAGCCTTGGTAGGTGAGTCAGGATCAGGTAAAATCTGTTTTGACAAAGACCTTCACAGGTATGCTCGAAGAAAATGGTCGCATTGCTCAAGGTCGCATTGACTACCGTGGTCAAGATTTGACAGCCTTGTCTTCTCACAAGGATTGGGAACAAATTCGTGGTGCTAAGATTGCGACGATCTTCCAAGATCCAATGACTAGTTTGGACCCAATTAAGACAATTGGTAGTCAGATTACAGAAGTTATTGTAAAACACCAAGGAAAAACAGCCAAGGAAGCGAAAGAATTGGCCATTGACTATATGAATAAGGTTGGGATTCCAGACGCAGATAGACGTTTTGATGAATACCCATTCCAATATTCTGGAGGAATGCGTCAACGTATCGTTATTGCGATTGCTCTTGCCTGCCGACCTGATGTCTTGATCTGTGATGAACCAACAACTGCCCTGGATGTGACTATCCAAGCTCAGATTATTGATTTGCTAAAATCTTTACAAAACGAGTACCATTTCACAACAATCTTTATCACTCACGACCTTGGTGTGGTAGCAAGTATTGCGGATAAGGTAGCGGTTATGTATGCAGGGGAAATCGTTGAGTATGGAACTGTTGAGGAAGTCTTCTATGACCCTCGCCATCCATATACATGGAGTCTCTTGTCTAGCTTGCCTCAGCTTGCTGATGATAAAGGGGAACTTTACTCAATCCCAGGAACACCTCCGTCACTTTATACTGACCTGAAAGGGGATGCCTTTGCCTTGCGTTCTGACTATGCAATGCAGATTGACTTCGAACAAAAAGCTCCTCAATTCTCAGTATCAGAGACACATTGGGCTAAAACTTGGCTACTTCATGAGGATGCTCCAAAAGTAGAAAAACCAGCTGTGATTGCAAATCTCCATGATAAGATCCGTGAAAAAATGGGATTTGCCCATCTGGCTGACTAGGAGGAAGGAAATGTCTGAAAAATTAGTAGAAATCAAAGATTTAGAAATTTCCTTCGGTGAAGGAAGTAAGAAGTTTGTCGCGGTTAAAAATGCCAACTTCTTTATCAACAAGGGAGAAACGTTCTCGCTTGTAGGTGAGTCAGGTAGTGGGAAAACAACGATTGGTCGTGCCATCATTGGTCTAAATGATACAAGTAATGGGATATCATTTTTGATGGTCAAAAGATTAATGGTAAGAAATCGCGTGAACAAGCTGCAGAATTGATTCGTCGTATCCAGATGATTTTTCAAGATCCTGCCGCAAGTTTGAATGAACGTGCGACTGTTGATTATATTATTTCTGAAGGTCTTTACAATCACCATTTGTTTAAGGATGAAGAAGAACGTAAAGAGAAGGTTAAAAATATTATCCGTGAAGTAGGTCTTCTTGCTGAGCATTTGACTCGTTACCCTCATGAGTTCTCAGGTGGTCAACGTCAACGTATTGGTATTGCCCGTGCCTTGGTTATGCAACCAGACTTTGTTATTGCGGATGAGCCAATTTCAGCCTTGGACGTTTCTGTGCGTGCCCAAGTCTTGAACTTGCTCAAAAAATTCCAAAAAGAACTTGGTTTGACCTATCTCTTCATCGCCCATGACTTGTCGGTCGTTCGCTTTATTTCAGATCGTATCGCAGTTATTTACAAGGGTGTTATTGTAGAGGTTGCAGAAACAGAAGAATTGTTTAACAATCCAATTCACCCATATACTCAAGCCTTGCTTTCAGCGGTACCAATTCCAGACCCAATCTTGGAACGTAAGAAGGTCTTGAAGGTTTACGATCCAAGTCAACACGACTATGAGACTGATAAACCGTCTATGGTTGAAATCCGTCCAGGTCACTATGTTTGGGCTAACCAAGCCGAATTGGCGCGTTACCAACAAGGGTTAAACTAATAATGGTTTTATAATTTCCATGTCAACTTTTATGGAAATTATAAACCTTTTTTGTTGAACTGATTCGAAAAACTTTGAAAGCTTCCTGAAAGAATTTTCGAAAAATTTTAAAAAATTCTGAAATATTCTTGACAGGTGATGAAAAAGGTGGTAAGATAGGAAACATCAAAAAAGAAAGCAGAAAAAGAAATGAATAAAGAGACAAGCTGTAACGATGAATCAAAACTTTTACTTTAGCTACTTTAGATAGTGTTTGTAGACATGTCACCATGGATGCAAACAGTTCAAGCAATTTGTTTGTATCTATGTGGCTAAGATTTTTGATTGTGGTCCATATAGATGAATATCTAAATGGACTAGCTAAGTTGTAACTTGTTAGATTATTTCAAGCATCCGTTTAGATAGTATCTAGGCGGTTTTTTGTTTTATCTTTTCTGAGAAGGAGTTTCATTATGAAAGTTGTTCGAAAATTACTAGCCCCCCTCTTGGTAGTGGGGATCCTCTTGACCTCTCTGATCAGTTTGCATCAGTTGAAGGCAGATAAGAAAAAAGATGTATTTTCGTATCGGTATTTCACAATTTATTACCCACCAGTCTCTAGACGCTACTAGAGAAGGTTTTGTGGATGAGCTGGCCAAGCAAGGCTATGTTGAAGGGAAAAATATCGAGATTGATTTGCAAAATGCACAGGGAGAACAACGAAATCTAAAAACGATTTCCCAGCAACTAGCAGAATCTAGTGATGTCGTTCTAGCTATCGCAACGCCTTCTGCTCAGAGCTTGGCCAATACAACACAAACGACACCTGTTATCTTTCAGCGGTAACAGATCCTGTCAGTGCTAAGTTAGTTGAGTCAAGAGAGCATCCTGGGGGCAATGTAACTGGGACAAGCGATCAGTCATCAGATGCCATTTCAACCCAAATCAATTTGATAAAGAAAGTGTTGCCAAAAGCTAAAACAATTGGAATTCTTTATACTCAGAGCGAGCCAAACTCAGTTGTCCAAAAGGATGAAGCTAAGCGTCTTCTGGAAGAAAAAGGCTTTACCGTTGTTGAAAAAACAATCTTGGACAGTAACAACGTCAAGGCGGCAGCAGAGAGTTGATGGCAGAGGTGGATATGGTTTTTGTCCCAACGGATAATATCATTTCGTCAACCATGGAAACAGTCAAGCAGGTTTCTATTAAACACAAGGTTCCAGTATTCGGTGGTTCAACAGAAATGATTGCTGTTGGTGGCTTGTATAACTACGGAACCAATTATGAAGAATTGGGACGACAGACAGCTCGCATGCTGATTCGTGTTTTAAAAGGTGAGAATCCAGAAAATATAGCAGTTGAGTTGCCTGAAAAACTGGAATTGCATACCAATCAAGAAATGGCAGATGCACTAGGAATTGATATTAGTAAGTTAGAAAGCAAGGAATAAGGAGGTTTAAGATGAATTTTGTGTTATCTAGTTTATCAGAAGGTTTGTTGTGGTCGATTATGGCGATTGGGGTCTACTTGACTTTCCGTATTTTGGATATTGCGGATATGACTGCTGAAGGAGCCTTTCCACTGGGGGCAGCTGTCGTTGTATCACAGATACAGGCAGGGACAAATCCTTGGATTGCGACCTTACTTGCTTTGTTAGCAGGTATGATTGCTGGTCTTGTATCAGGAATGCTCCACACCAAGATGAAAATCCCAGCTCTCTTGACAGGGATTGTGACCTTGACAGGGCTTTATTCGATCAATATTAAAATCATGGGAAGTGTGCCCAATCTTTCCTTGGGAGATTCTTCGACTGTCTTTAAACAGTTGGCGAGCTTGGGGCTGTCAAATGAAGAAGCTGTTTTCTCACTCAGTTTAGCTTGTCTCTTACTTGTTTGTTTGGTCTTGACTCTTTTGATGAAAACAGAGATTGGCTTGGTCTTGCGTTCGACTGGGGACAATATTCCGATGAGTGAGGCCAATGGGGTCAATGTAGACACGATGAAGATTGTTGGTTACATGATTTCAAATGGCTTGATTGCCCTATGTGGTTCCTTGTTTGCCCAAAATGATGGATTTTCAGATGTGACTTCTGGGACAGGAACTATCGTTGTTGGTTTGAGTGCAGTCATTATTGCGGAAGTCTTGATTCACGACTTGACCATTGGAGGCCGCTTGTTATCCATCGGAATTGGTGCTATTGTTTACCGTTTGATTATTTTAAATATCTATGAAATTCCAAATCTAGATCAAAACCTAGTTCGTCTCTTTAATGCAATCTTGCTTGCCTTGGTTTTATTTGCACCAGAATTGCAAAAGAGATTAAAGATTCGTGGTCTGAAATTGAGAAATGAATAGGAGGAGAAAGTTATGGCAAGTTTGTTAACACTTGAAAATATTCACAAAACATTTGAAGCAGGGACGGTCAATGAGAACCATGTCCTCAAAGGATTAGATTTAGAGGTTGAAGAGGGAGATTTTATCTCTGTAATTGGTGGAAATGGAGCAGGGAAATCCACTTTGATGAATATCTTGGCTGGTAATTTATCTGTGGATGAAGGGGACCTTTTATTGGCAGGCAAATCCATTAAAAATCTGAGTGTAAGAAAGAGAGCCAAGGATATCGCCCGTGTTTTTCAAGATCCTAAGATGGGAACAGCTTCTCGTTTGACGATTGAGGAGAATATGGCTATTGCCTTGAGACGCGGGCAGAAGAGAGGGCTTGGTTGGGGCGTGAAGGAGAAGGATAGAATCCAGTTCCAAGAGGCCTTGAAGGAGTTGAATATTGGCCTTGAAAACCGCTTAAAAGTAGATACTCAATACCTCTCAGGAGGGCAAAGACAGGCCTTGACCCTAGTCATGGCAGCTCTGGTGAAACCCAAACTTTTGCTTTTGGATGAACATACTGCGGCCCTTGACCCTAAAACGAGTCAAATGGTGATGGATTTGACGCAAAAAATTGTGGAACACCATCAGTTGACGACTTTGATGATTACCCACGATATGAACCATGCTATTGAGTACGGCAATCGTCTCATTATGCTCTATCAAGGCAAGATAGTGGTGGATGTAAAAGGAGAAGAGAAAAAGCATCTGACAGTCGAAGATCTCATGCATCTATTCCAGAAAAATAGTGGCCAGAGTCTAGTCAGTGATGAATTGGTTTTGGGGTAAATAAAAAGGCTGAGATCCAGTGTCTCAGTCTTTTATTTCTTACGTTTTGCAAAATCTACAAATCTGAATTTTTCTAATTTATGCCGACTTTCGGTAAACTGAAATTGCCGTCCGTCTTGGAGATAAACTTTTGATTTAATCGAAACGACATAAGGGTCTTTGCCAATGTCCATAAGAATCTTGTCTCGGTCATTTGAGTGGTCAATAGTTATTTCCTTTTGAGCATAATCAATAAGGAGTTTGAGGTCGTCCTCTATATAAGAATAGATGGACTGCTCAGCAATTTGCCGAGTGATATTTGGGATTAGTTCCATATCCAGATAGTCCGTATCCAGAACGGATACCAGATCATCCACCACACGCTGGCGGACCACCTTCCAAACCATACGAAACTCTGGGAAGCCAGTTATTAGTGAGGATTTTTTATCAATAATAATCTTGTCCAGACTGACCACGTTGGTTTTAGAGCGCAGTCCAAGTTCTTGAACTAGTTCTTGGTAGCTGGTTAGGTTGGATACAGGGAAATTGACGGTTTCTTCTTTGACGACTTGAGAACCTTGCCCCCGTATCTTTTTGATCAATCCTTCCTCTTGGAGGAGAGACAGGGCCTTTCGGACGGTATCACGGCTTACCTGATATTGCTCCATGAGGTCATGCTCGCTAGGAAGGAAATCTCCGACAGCGTAAGTCTCGTTTTGAATGGTTTCTTGGATTTGCTTAAATAGTTGTTGGTATTTCTTCATGGTACTTCCTTATACTCTTCGAAAATCAAATTCAAACCACGTCAGCGTCGCCTTACCGTACTCAAGTACAGCTTGCGGCTAGCTTCCTAGTTTGCTCTTTGATTTTCATTGAGTATTAAATGGCTTTTTAGTCTAGTTCAATGAACACCTGTATCTATTTTACCATACAAGTACCGAAAAATGACAAAAAAATCCTCTTTTTAAACAAAACAAGTTGCAGACAAGTTTGGTATCGTTTACAATAGTCTTATCAAATCAAACTTGCTTTGACAAGTATAAGGAGAATCAAATGGGAAAATTTGAACAAGAAGCCAAGGATCTGCTTCAGGCAATTGGAGGCAAAGAAAATGTGACTGCGGTAACCCACTGTGCGACACGGATGCGGTTTGTTTTAGGAGATGATAAGAAGGCTAATGTTAAAGCTATCGAATCAATTCCAGCTGTTAAAGGAACTTTTACAAATGCAGGTCAATTTCAGGTGATTATTGGGAATGACGTGCCGATTTTTTATAATGATTTTACAGCTGTTTCAGGCATTGAGGGTGTTTCCAAAGAAGCAGCCAAGTCTGCAGCTAAGAGTAATCAAAACGTGGTCCAACGTGTTATGACCACTCTGGCGGAAATCTTTACTCCGATTATTCCAGCCTTGATTGTTGGTGGATTGATCCTCGGTTTCCGTAATGTCTTGGAAGGTGTGCATTGGTCTATGTTGGATGGTAAGACCATCACAGAAACTTCTCAGTTTTGGGCAGGGGTTAATCACTTCCTCTGGTTGCCTGGTGAAGCTATCTTCCAGTTCTTACCAGTAGGGATTACCTGGTCTGTTTCTCGTAAGATGGGAACCAGCCAAATTTTGGGAATTGTTCTCGGAATCTGTTTGGTATCGCCTCAATTGCTCAATGCCTATGCGGTTGCTTCAACGCCAGCAGCTGATATCGCAGCAAACTGGGTTTGGAATTTTGGCTATTTTACTGTTAATCGTATCGGTTACCAAGCCCAAGTTATCCCAGCCTTGCTTGCAGGTTTGAGTCTGTCTTATCTTGAAATTTTCTGGCGTAAGCATATCCCAGAAGTGATTTCTATGATTTTTGTACCTTTCTTGTCATTGATTCCAGCCTTGATTTTGGCTCATACTGTCTTGGGACCAATCGGTTGGACAATCGGGCAAGGACTTTCATCAGTTGTATTAGCAGGATTAACTGGTCCTGTTAAGTGGTTCTTCGGTGCGATTTTTGGTGCCCTCTATGCACCATTTGTCATTACAGGTCTGCACCATATGACCAATGCCATTGACACACAATTGATTGCGGATGCGGGTGGAACTGCCCTCTGGCCAATGATTGCTCTTTCTAATATTGCCCAAGGCTCAGCCGTATTTGCCTATTATTTCATACACCGTCATGATGAGCGTGAGGCTCAGGTTTCACTTCCTGCAACCATTTCAGCCTATCTCGGTGTTACAGAACCAGCTCTTTTTGGGGTTAATGTCAAATACATCTATCCATTTGTTGCTGGGATGACTGGTTCAGCTCTTGCAGGCATGTTATCCGTTACTTTCAATGTAACTGCAGCTTCTATTGGTATCGGTGGTTTGCCAGGTATCCTCTCTATTCAACCTCAATACATGTTGCCATTTGCAGGAACTATGTTAGTCGCTATTGTTGTTCCAATGCTCTTGACTTTCTTTTCCGTAAGGCAGGTTTCTTTACAAAAACTGAGGATGATACAGACTTGCAGGCAGAATTCGTTGCACAAGAAGAAGCAGAATTTGTGAGCCATGAACCAGTAGAACATACTCCAGTAGAAATTGTTAGCCCACTTGAAGGACAAGTAAAAGAACTAAGTCAAGCAACTGATCCAGTCTTTGCTTCAGGTGTCATGGGGCAAGGTCTGGTCATTGAACCAAGTCAAGGTGAGTTGACTTCTCCAGTCAATGGGACAGTTACGGTTCTTTTCCCTACCAAGCATGCCATCGGTATTGTCTCTGACGAGGGAGTGGAATTGCTCATTCACATCGGTATGGATACAGTAGGTCTGGATGGCAAAGGTTTTGAAAGTTTTGTAGCCCAAGGAGACCATGTCACAGTTGGTCAGAAACTGATTCGTTTTGATATGGATGTCATTAAGGCCGCAGGCCTGGTAACAGAAACTCCTGTTATCATCACCAACCAAGATGCTTATACAGCGACCATCACTGGAACTTATCCGACAACAATCCAAGCTGGAGAAGCTCTCATGGTCGCAACACGAATCTAATCAAAATAGCACAAATAGGGAAGGAAGACTGCTTCCTCCCTTTTATCAGAAAAGGAGAAACAGATGACACTTGATAAAGGAAAAGTAGTCTATCAAATCTATCCAAAATCTTACAAAGACACCACTGGCAATGGTATTGGGGACTTACGTGGAATTATCGAAAAAATCCCCTATCTAGCCAAGTTGGGCGTGGATATGGTCTGGCTCAATCCATTCTATCCAAGCCCTCAACGGGATAATGGTTACGATATTTCAGATTATATGGCAGTTGATCCTCTTTTTGGTGATATGGCTGATTTTGAGGAAATGGTGCGTGTCGGTCAAGAGCACAAGATTGACTTTATGCTGGACATGGTACTCAGTCATTGTTCGACAGAGCATGAATGGTTTCAGAAAGCCCTAGCTGGTGACAAGTATTATCAAGACTTTTTCTTCATCCAAGACCAACCAACAGACTGGCAGTCTAAGTTTGGTGGCTCTGCATGGGCGCCCTTTGGGAATACAGGGAAATACTACCTTCACCTCTTTGATGAGACCCAGGCTGATCTTAACTGGCGCAATCCCAATGTCCGTAAGGAGCTTTTCAAGGTTGTTAATTTTTGGCGCGATAAGGGTGTCAAAGGTTTCCGATTTGATGTGATCAATTTGATTGGCAAGGACGAGGTCTTAGTGGATTGTCCTGAAAATGAAGGAAAGCCAGCTTACACAGACAAGCCCATCGTTCATGACTATTTGCGTATGATGAATCAAGCCACTTTTGGAGCAGACGATAGCTTTATGACAGTTGGGGAAATGTCTTCTACAACTATGGAAAATTGTGTCCTCTATTCGTCGCCTGACCGTCAGGAATTATCCATGACATTTAATTTTCATCACCTCAAGGTGGACTACAAAGATGGGCAAAAGTGGACCTTGGCTCCCTTTGATTTTGAAGAGTTGAAAAGTCTTTATCATAGCTGGTGCAAGGAGATGAGTGATAAAGATGGGTGGAGCGCTCTCTTCTGGAACAATCACGACCAACCACGCGCTTTAAACCGTTTTGTCGATATTCAGAACTTTCGCAAGGAAGGGGCTACCATGCTAGCAGCCAGCATTCACCTGTCACGTGGAACACCTTATATTTATATGGGCGAGGAAATCGGAATGGTTGACCCAGACTATGATTCCATGGCTGACTATGTGGATGTCGAGTCCATCAATGCCTATCAGATGCTCTTAGAAGAAGGGAAGAGTCAGGAAGAAGCCTTCCAGATTATTCAGGCTAAGTCGCGTGATAATTCACGAATTCCCATGCAGTGGGATGCTTCGGAAAATGCTGGTTTTACAGTAGGGACACCTTGGCTCAAGGCAGGAAAATCCTACCCTCATATCAATGTAGAAAATGAAATCCAAGGTCCGATTTTCACCTTCTACCAAGACTTGATTCGACTTCGTAAAGAAATGCCTATCATCTCAGAAGGAAGTTACAAACCAGCTTTTGAAGACAGTCAGCAAGTCTACGCTTTTGAACGCCAGCATGAGGATCAAAAGTTACTAGTGCTCAATAATTTTTATGCCACAGAAGTGGAAATCGACTTATCAGTAGCCTACCAAAATGGACGAATTTTGATTTCAAACTATGAAGATGCAGAAGTGTCTGAAAAAATTCTACTCAAACCTTATCAAACACTGGCTATCCATGTAAATTAAACTCAGTAAGGAGCCCTCTTTTGCATAAAAGCAGGGTTCTTTTTGCTGTTTATTCCATCCCTGAAAGCGTAAAACAAACTAGTCAGGGTGGCTAGTTTGTGGTATAATGAAAGAGACTCAAAAAGAAACAGGAGAAATATAATGGATTTACTTTTAGCAATTGTATTGATTGTGCTAGCTTTTCTAGGAGGAGCTCTTGGAGGAATGTACTTGGTTCGTAAGCAAATTGAAAAAGAATTTGCTGACAACCCACGTTTGAATGCTGAAGCAGTTCGTACTCTTTTGAGTGCAAATGGTCAAAAACCAAGCGAAGCTAAGGTACAACAAGTTTACCACCAAATCATCCGCCAACAAAAGGCAGCCCTTGCTAACAATAAAAAGAAAAAATAAATAAGGAAAAGTCTGGGATGAAAGTTCCAGACTTCTCACTATGTTGGCTAAGGGTTTAGGGATGAGACTTTTTCCTTGCATTCTATTGATATTTGATTATGATTAAGAGAGATAGTTGTTGATTAGGCTGTCATTATTCAGTTCATAAGGAACGGTAATCATAATGAACTATCAATCAGAAAAAAGACTAGAAAGAAGACTGTATGGATAATCGACCAATTGGTTTTTTGGATTCGGGTGTCGGGGGCTTGACCGTTGTGCGCGAGCTCATGCGCCAGCTTCCCCATGAAGAAATCGTCTATATTGGAGATTCGGCACGGGCGCCCTATGGTCCCCGTCCTGCTGAGCAAATTCGTGAATATACTTGGCAGTTGGTCAACTTTCTCTTGACCAAGGATGTCAAGATGATTGTCATTGCTTGTAATACTGCGACTGCGGTCGTCTGGGAAGAAATCAAGGCTCAACTATATATTCCGGTCTTGGGTGTGATTTTGCCAGGAGCTTCAGCAGCCATCAAGTCCAGCCAAGGTGGGAAAATCGGAGTGATTGGAACACCCATGACGGTACAATCAGACATCTACCGTCAGAAAATCCATGATTTGGATCCGGACTTACAGGTGGAGAGTTTGGCCTGTCCCAAGTTTGCTCCCTTGGTGGAGTCGGGTGCCCTGTCAACCAGTGTTACCAAGAAAGTAGTCTATGAAACCCTGCGTCCCTTGGTTGGAAAGGTAGATAGCCTGATTTTGGGCTGTACCCATTACCCGCTTCTTAGACCAATTATTCAAAATGTCATGGGACCGAATGTCAAACTCATCGATAGTGGAGCGGAATGTGTACGAGACATTTCCGTCTTACTCAATTATTTTGAAATCAATCGTGGTCGCGATGCTGGACCACTCTATCACCGTTTTTACACAACAGCCAGCAGCCAAAGTTTTGCACAAATTGGTGAAGAATGGCTGGAAAGAGATTCATGTGGAGCATGTAGAATTATGACAAATAAAATTTATGAATACAAGGATGAACAGGACTGGTATGTCGGGTCCTATGGTATTTTTGGTGGCGTCCGGACGTTGACGGATGATGACTTGGATTTTCCTCTATTGGAGTTTGCCCAAAGATTTCGAGATGAGGATCGAGGTTTTCCTGTTTCTGTTACTGTTTTACGCTATGGTTCTCTCTATCGTTTATTGTCTTTTGTGGTAGATATACTAAACCAAGAAGCAGGTCGCAATCTAGAAGTCATCCAACGTCAGGGAGCTTTGCTTTTGGTTGAAAATGGCCAACTCTTGTATGTGGAATTGCCCAAAGAAGGGGTCAATGTTCATGATTTCTTTGAGACAAACAAGGTTAGAGAAACCTTGTTGATTGCGACTCGTAACGAGGGCAAGACCAAGGAATTCCGAGCTATCTTTGACAAGCTAGGCTACGATGTGGAAAATCTTAATGACTATCCTGACTTGCCTGAAGTAGCTGAAACAGGCATGACCTTTGAAGAAAATGCCCGTCTCAAGGCAGAAACTATTTCCCAATTAACGGGCAAGATGGTTTTGGCAGATGACTCAGGTCTCAAAGTCGATGTCCTTGGTGGCTTGCCAGGTGTCTGGTCAGCTCGTTTCGCAGGTGTGGGAGCTACTGACCGTGAAAACAATGCCAAACTCTTGCACGAATTGGCCATGGTCTTTGAACTCAAGGACCGCTCGGCTCAATTCCATACAACCCTAGTCGTAGCCAGCCCAAACAAGGAAAGTTTGGTTGTTGAAGCAGACTGGCCTGGCTACATTAACTTTGAACCTAAGGGTGAAAATGGCTTTGGCTACGATCCCCTTTTCCTAGTGGGAGAGACAGGCAAATCATCAGCTGAGTTAACCCTTGAAGAAAAAAATAGCCAATCTCACCGTGCCTTAGCCGTTAAGAAACTTTTGGAGGTATTTCCATCATGGCAAAGCAAACCATCATTGTAATGAGCGATTCTCATGGCGATAGCTTGATTGTGGAAGAAATCCGTGATCGCTATGTGGGCAAAGTTGACGCCGTTTTTCATAACGGAGATTCTGAATTGCGTCCCGATTCTCCACTTTGGGAGGGAATCCGTGTTGTTAAAGGGAATATGGACTTCTATGCAGGCTACCCAGAACGTTTGGTGACTGAGCTTGGTTCGACCAAGATTATCCAAACTCATGGACACCTATTTGACATCAATTTCAACTTTCAAAAGTTGGACTACTGGGCTCAGGAAGAAGAGGCAGATATCTGCCTCTATGGTCACTTACATGTGCCAAGCGCTTGGATGGAAGGTAAGACCCTCTTTCTAAATCCAGGTTCTATCAGCCAACCACGTGGGACTATCAGAGAATGTCTCTATGCTCGTGTGGAGATTGATGACAGTTACTTCAAAGTGGACTTTTTGACACGAGACCACGAGGTGTATCCAGGCTTGTCCAAGGAGTTTAGCCGATGATTGCCAAGGAGTTTGAGACTTTCTTGCTGGGTCAAGAGGAAACTTTTTTGACCCCTGCTGAAATCTAGCTGTGTTGATTGATACCCACAATGCGGATCATGCAACCCTCTTGCTTAGTCAGATGACCTATACCCGTGTTCCCGTTGTGACAGATGAAAAACAGTTTGTTGGGACGATTGGGCTTAGAGATATTATGGCTTACCAGATGGAGCATGACTTGAGTCAAGAAATCATGGCGGATACGGACATTGTTCATATGACGAAAAGGGACGTAGCGGTTGTTTCGCCTGATTTCACTATTACGGAGGTCTTGCACAAACTGGTAGATGAGTCCTTCTTACCGGTTGTGAACGCAGAGGGTATTTTCCAAGGGATTATCACGCGAAAATCTATCCTTAAGGCTGTCAATGCTCTATTGCATGACTTTAGTAAGGAATATGAGATTCGATGCAAATGAGAGACAGGATTTCAGCCTTTTTAGAGGAAAAACAGGGATTGTCTGCCAATTCCAAGCAGTCCTATAAGTATGATTTGGAGCAATTTTTAGACATTGTGGGCGAGCGGATTTCAGAGACAAGTCTCAAGATTTTCCAATCCCAGTTAGCCAATCTGAAAATCAGCGCCCAGAAGCGAAAGATTTCGGCCTGTAATCAATTTCTCTACTTTCTCTATCAAAAAGGAGAGGTGGACAGCTTTTATCGTTTGGAATTAGCCAAACAGGCTGAAAAGAAGATTGGAAAGCCAGAGATTCTAGACCTAGACTCTTTTTGGCAGGAAAGCGACTATCCAGAGGGACGTTTACTGGCGCTTCTTATCTTGGAAATAGGGCTCTTGCCAAGTGAGATTTTAGTCCTTAAGGTTGCAGATATCAATCTGGATTTTCAGGTGTTGCGAATTAACAAGGCTTCCCAACAGAGGATTGTCACCATTCCCACAACCTTGCTTTCAGAGCTAGAACCCTTGATGGGACAGACCTACCTCTTTGAAAGGGCAGGGAAAGCTTATTCTCGTCAGTGGGCCTTCCGTCAGTTGGAGTCCTTTGTCAAGGAGAAAGGTTTCCCAACCTTATCAGCCCAAGCCTTGCGGGAACAGTTCATTCTACGACAAATTGAAAACAAGGTCGATTTGTACGAAATTGCAAAAAAATTAGGATTAAAAACAGTCCTGACCTTAGAAAAATATAGATAATGGATATTAAATTAAAAGATTTTGAAGGGCCGCTGGACTTGCTTTTGCACCTGGTTTCCAAGTACCAGATGGATATCTACGATGTGCCCATTACCGAAGTCATAGAACAGTACCTAGCCTATGTCTCAACCCTGCAAGCCATGCGTCTGGAAGTGACGGGTGAGTATATGGTCATGGCCAGTCAGCTCATGCTGATCAAGAGCCGTAAGCTATTGCCAAAGGTAGCAGAAGTGACAGACTTGGAGGATGATCTGGAGCAGGATCTTCTCTCCCAAATCGAAGAATACCGCAAGTTCAAGCTCTTGGGTAAACACTTGGAATCCAAGCACCAAGAGCGGGCCCAGTATTATTCTAAAGCACCGACAGAGTTGATATACGAAGATGCGGAGCTTGTGCATGACAAGACGACCATTGACCTCTTTTTGGCGTTTTCAAATATCCTAGCTAAGAAAAAAGAGGAGTTTACTCAGAACCACACGACTATCTTGCGGGATGAGTATAAGATTGAGGACATGATGGTCATCGTAAAAGAGTCCTTGACTGGACGAGATCAATTACGCTTGCAGGATTTGTTCAAGGAAGCCCAGAATGTCCAAGAGGTCATTACCCTCTTTTTGGCGACTTTAGAGTTAATCAAAACCCAGGAACTTATCCTCTTGCAAGAGGAGAGTTTCGGAGATATCTATCTCATGGAAAAGAAGGAAGAAAGTCAAGTGGCACAAAGCTAGACTTGATAGAGAGGAAAGATGAGTACTTTAGCAAAAATAGAAGCGCTCTTGTTTGTAGCGGGTGAAGATGGGATTAGGGTCCGCCAGTTAGCTGAACTCCTCTCTGCCACCGACAGGTATCCAACAGAGTTTAGAAAAAAATTAGCCCAGAAGTATGAAAAGGACCCAGATTCCAGTTTGGCTCTGATTGAGACAGGTGGGGTTTATAGATTGGTGACCAAGCCTCAATTTGCAGAGATTTTTGAAGGAATATTCTAAAGGCGCCTATCAACCAGAGTTTGTCTCGGGCTGCCCTTGAGACCTTGTCCATCATTGCCTACAAAGCAGCCCATTACTCGGATAGAAATTGATGCCATCCGTGGGGTCAACTCGAGTGGGGCCTTGGCAAAGTTGCAGGCCTTTGACTTGATACGAGAAGACGGGAAAAAGAAGTGTTGGGGCGCCCCAACCTCTATGTGACTACAGATTATTTCCTAGATTACATGGGGATAAACCATTTAGAAGAATTACCAGTGATTGATGAGCTTGAGATCCAAGCCCAAGAAAGCCAATTATTTGGTGAAAGGATAGAAGAAGATGAGAATCAATAAGTATATTGCCCACGCAGGTGTGGCCAGTAGGAGAAAAGCAGAAGAGCTGATCAAGCAAGGTTTGGTGACGGTTAACGGCCAAGTGGTACGTGAACTAGCAACCACTATCAAGTCAGGCGACAAGGTCGAAGTTGAAGGTCAGTCTATCTACAACGAAGAAAAGGTCTATTATCTGCTTAACAAACCACGCGGTGTCATTTCCAGTGTGACAGATGACAAGGGCCGCAAGACGGTTGTCGACCTCTTGCCCAACGTGAAAGAGCGCATCTACCCTGTAGGTCGTTTGGACTGGGATACATCAGGAGTCTTGATTTTGACCAATGATGGGGATTTTACGGATGAAATGATTCACCCTCGTAATGAGATTGACAAGGTCTATGTAGCGCGTGTTAAAGGTGTGGCCAATAAGGATAATCTCCGCCCCTTGACCCGTGGACTTGAGATTGATGGTAAGAAAACCAAGCCGGCTGTCTATGAGATTCTTAAAGTGGATCCAGTCAAAAATCGCTCTGTGGTGCAGTTGACTATCCATGAAGGGCGTAACCACCAGGTTAAAAAGATGTTTGAAGCTGTCGGTCTCCAAGTGGACAAGCTGTCACGGACCCGTTTTGGACATCTAGACTTGACAGGACTCCGTCCAGGAGAATCCCGTCGTCTTAATAAAAAAGAAATCAGCCAACTACATACCATGGCTGTAACCAAGAAATAATGAAACGAATTTTAATAGCGCCTGTGCGCTTTTACCAGCGTTTTATCTCACCAGCCTTTCCACCCTCTTGTCGCTTTGAGCCGACTTGTTCCAACTACATGATTCAGGCTATTGAAAAACATGGCTTTAAGGGTGTTTTGATGGGCTTGGCTCGGATTTTACGTTGCCATCCCTGGTCGAAAACAGGTAAGGACCCCGTCCCAGACCACTTTTTCCCTCAAACGGAATCAAGAAGAAAAATGAGGCTGGGTAAAAATATTTTAGTGAAATGATAAAAACGCATCCTATCAGGTTTGAGTGAGCTTGATAGGATGCGTTTTATCATGTAAAGATGTGATTGAATTTAAAGTAGCTTATTTCAAGGCTTTTTGTGCATCTTCAATCATGAGTTTGGTTGATTCAAGTCCGCCTCCGCTTAGATACCAGAGGTCTGGTGTTAGTTGGATAATCTTACCATTTTTAGCGGCTGGTGTTTCAGCGATAAGGGCATTTTCTAGGACACCGTCGTTGCTAGAGTTGTCCCCACCGATGGCAAGGGTACGGTTGATGACAAAGAGGATGTCAGGATTGATTTCTTTGACACTTTCAAAGCTGACTTCTTGTCCGTGGCGAGAGTCTTCAAATTGAGTGTCAGTTGGCTTGAATTTCAAGGTTTGATACAAGAAAGAGAAACGAGATTGGGCACCAAAGGCAGCCATTTTTCCTTCATTGAGGAGGATAGCAAGGGCTTTTTTGTCGGAACTTTCATTTTTAGTAGCGACTTCTTGGATGCTCTTGTCTAGCTTGGCCAATTCTTCCTTGACTTTCTGTGTACCAGTTTCACCAAAGGCACTTGCTAAGGACTCAATGTTGGCCTTGGTAGAAGTCCAGTAGTCGTCCTTGCTTGCTTGGAAGAGAACAGTCGGAGCGATTTCGTTGAACTTATCTACGAATTTTTGGGTACGTGGTGAAGCGATAATTAGGTCTGGTTCAAGAGCAGCAAGGGCTTCTAGGTCTGGCTCAACCATAGAACCAACATTTTTAACTTTTCCAGCTAGGTCTTTAAGATAAGTCGGAACAGTTTTTGTAGGCATTCCGACGATATTCTTTTCAAAACCTAAAGCGCGAATAGTATCCGCAGCACCGAGGTCAAAGGTCACAATCTTTTCAGGGACTTTTGAAAGTGTGACTACACCTAGTGAACTTTTAATGGTTACCTCTGTTGGAGCAGAGCTACTTGTCTCCGACTGGCTGGTACTTGAGTTTGAGGTTGTACTACATGCACCAAGTAGGAGCAAGAAGCTAGCCACTAGGGCAGTGAAATAAAGTTTAAGGGATGTTCATGATTTCTCCTTTTTAAAATGTGATAACGATTTAGGGAGTCTCTTGGTCTTATTGACTAAGAGACTGAAGGTTCTCTAACTTGAGCTTCTATGTTACTAGCTATAGATACAGATCTTTTTGCCATTGATATCAGCTAGCGTGATGGGAATCTCATAGAGTTGACTGAGTAGGTCAGCCTGCATGATTTGATCTGTTCTTCCCTTGCTAAAGACTTGACCGTCCTTGAAGGCAACAATTTCATCCGCATACTGACTGGCCATGTTGATATCGTGGAGGACGATGATAATGGTCTTTCCGAGTTCCTCCACCAGTCGCTTGAGAATCTGCATCATGCTGACGCTTTGTTTGATGTCGAGATTGTTGAGCGGTTCGTCCAGCAAGATAAAGTCTGTATCCTGGGCCAGTACCATAGCGATAAAGACCCGCTGGAGTTGTCCTCCAGACAGGCTATCGATGTAGCGGTCTTTTAAGTTGGTCAGTTCTAAATAGTCCAGAGTTTCTCGGATTTTTTCCCAGTCTTCTGGTCTCAGTCGACCTCGGCTGTAGGGAAAACGTCCAAAACTGACCAGTTCTTCAACAGTCAATTTGGCTTGGTAATTGATTTTCTGCTTTAGGATAGTCAGTTCTTGAGCCAGTTCTTGCGAATTCCAGCTCTCGATTTCACGGCCTTTGATACTGAGAATTCCCTGATCTTTCTTGGTCAGTCTGCTCATGATGGAGAGGAGAGTCGATTTTCCAGCACCATTTGGACCAATGAAGGCTGTCAGTTTCTGAGGACTGACTTCAAGCGAAATGCCTTGCAAAATATCCTGTTTTTGAATGGATTTGTCAATGTTTTTCAGTTTCACCGACGCGCCCTCCTATAAAGTAAGATAAAGAATAAGAAGCCACCCACGCTCTCGATGATCATGCTGATGCGAATTTCCAGTGCAAATACTCGTTCAATCAGTGCTTGTCCCAAGGTCAAACTGATAAATCCAACCAGAATGGCCACGATAAAGAGCAACTTGTGCCGATAGTCTTTGACGATTAGGTAGGTGAGATTGGCTAGCATAAAGCCGAAGAAGGCCATAGGACCTACCAAGGCAGTGGTCGTTGAGGTCAAAAGTACGATGCCCCAGAGGAGTTCTTTCTGTTCTTTTTCAACATCGAGTCCCAATATCTGAGCCGTTTCTCTTTGTAGGTGCAAGACATCCAGAATGACTGCTTCCGAAAGAAAAAGATTGTCAAAGCAAGGATAATCAGAGAGCCGATGGCTAGGATGGAAGTGTTGAGATGTTGAAAGGAGGCAAAGAGACTGTTTTGCAGTTTATCGTATTCGTTTGGATCCATTAGGACCTGGAGGAAGGTACTGATATTTCGAAAGAGACTTCCAAGGGCTAGACAGATTAGCAGGATGAAGACCAGGTCTTGTTTCATCAGTGTCTTCAAGTAGCCTTGTAAGGCGAGAAAGAAGAGGGATTGAAGCAGAAGCAAGACTAGAAATTCTAAGGTAGGAGATTTACCAAGTTGAAGAAGCTTGCTTTCAAAAAACAGTAGTAGAGTTTGCAGTAGGACGTAGAAGGATTCGATTCCTAAAATACTAGGCGTCAGGAAGCGATTTTCCGTCAGGGTTTGAAAACTAATGGTCGAAATCCCAGTCGCGATGGCTACCAAGAGATAAACGATAATCTTTTGGGAACGCAATTTCCAAGCAAAGACTGACAACTGAGTGATGGGCCAAAAGTAGAGGAGACAAGCTCCGATGGCAAGAATAATGAGAAGCCAGAATAGCTTAGTATGTTTGCTTTTAGACTGCATCTTTTCGTCCCCCTCTCCATAGAAGTAGGATAAAGACGAGGCTACCAATGATTCCTAGTAGAAGACTGACAGATAGTTCATAGGGGCGAATCAAGACTCTAGAGAGGATATCGCAGACCAGAACTAGATTGGCACCGACCAGAGCGACCATGAGTTTAGTCTGACTTAGATTATCTCCATAGTGCTTGCGAACAAGATTGGGAACGATGACCCCGAGAAATGGTAAGCCACCAACGGTAATCATGGTGACACTAGTTGTTAGCGCTACCAGAAAGAGGGCCAGTTTTTCAAGTAGGGAGTAGGAAATCCCCAAACTTTCGCTAGTTTCTTTTCCTAGATTCATGATGGTGAAGGTTTGGGATAATTTCCAAACGGCTATCAGGATAATGAGCCCTAAGAAAAGCCACTCATACTGATGGGTCTGAATCATGGAGAAGGAGCCCTGGGTCCAAGCTGTCATACTCTGAACCAGATTGAAACGGTAGGCGATAACTTCTGTCACAGAACCGATAATTCCACTATAGATGATCCCAATCAGAGGCAACATCCACCTTTCCTTTATAGTAAATGGTCATAAAGGCTAGGAAGAAGAGGGTGAATACGATGGATGAAACAAAAGCGAAGAGCATCTTTTGGGTCAGGCTAGCCGACGGAAAGACAAAGAGGCTCAATACCATTCCCAGTTTGGCGGCTTCAGTGGTTCCAACTGTACTCGGAGCAGCAAACTGATTTTGAGTGATAGTCTGCATGAGAAGTCCTGCCATACTCATACTAGAGGCCGTCAGGAGAATACTGATGGTTCTTGGGAGACGGGACTCTTGAAAGAGAAGCCAAGTTTCATGATCCAGAGAAAAGAGTTTTCCCCATGAAAAATCACTGGTCCCAATGCTAATAGAGAGAAAGACTAGGACTAGAAGTAAGCCAATTAAATAATGAGAAAGTTTCATACCCCGTCCTTTCATGTAGATTTGGTACCGAAAGATACCTGCGGATATTACTGTAACACGATTTCTTTAATCTGTCAATAAATTTTCTGACAATTTAATGAATAAAACAAGGAGAGAGTACCAGGACCTTCTCCTCTGTTTTCCTATTCTAAAATGTTTTTGCCTTCTTTAACACGCCAACGATAATCTGATAAAATAATATCTTCGAGGGAGTAGCTAGCCTTCCAATCAAGATATTTTTAGCTTTTGATGCGTCTGCTAGGACGCTGGCTGGGTCACCAGCACGTCGAGCAACAATTTCGTGTGGTATTTTTTGATTCAGTAATTCTTCAGCAGTTTTAAAGATTTCTTTGACGGTATAGCCTTTTTCAGTTCCTAAGTTAAAGATTTGAGAAGAACTGTCTTCTTGAAATAGGTAGTTCATTCCTTTAACATGAGCCTGTGCAAGATCCAAGACATGAATGTAATCTCGAATACATGAACCGTCACGTGTATCGTAGTCATCTCCAAATATTTTCAGGCTATCATTTTGTCCCAATGCGGTTTTGTTGATATTGGGAATGATATGAGTTGGATTTTTTACACGCAGACCATTTGAAGCATCCATTTCAGCCCCAGCAACATTAAAGTAACGGAAAATGACATATTTCCAATCGTAGCGATTGGCCATCCAGTAAATCATTCGTTCACCCATCAGTTTTGTCTCAGCATAAGGGTTGACAGGGTCGAGCAGGGTATCTTCAGTTGCAGGATTGTCAATACAGTTATTACCATAGAGGGAAGCAGTCGAAGAGAACATGATTTTTTGAATACCAACTTCAGACAAGACTTTGAGAACTTGGTTCATACCAGCAACATTGGCAGTGAAGTATTTACTTGGATTTTCAATACTTTCGCTCACAACAATCTCACCTGCACAATGGAGAACAGCATCAATCTGATTTTCTTCTAAGTAAGTTTTTAAGGCGCTAGCATCATAAACATCCAGTTGTTTAAAGCTAGCACGACTATCTACAGCCGTTCGATTTCCTGTAGAGAGATTATCTAGAACATGTACCTGATAGCCAGCATTTAAAAGAGCTTTAACGGTATGGGAGCCAATGTAGCCAGCCCCACCTGTAACAAGAATTGTTTTGGTCATGATTTTTTCCTTTTCCTAGTTTTGTACTATTTTAAAGAAATAAGAATGCAAAGTCAACTATTTTCTGCAGATTTCATGAAAAAACTAAACAAATATAGCATTGAATTGTTTTTTGTTTGGAAATTAATAGTTTGGTTAATCTTGGAATAGTTCTTAGATTTCACATCACATGCAAGAAAATATAATCTTTTTCTAAGATAGAGCAGGACTAAGATACTAATTTAGAAATCCACCTTCCCGCTATCCTTCTCCTATAAAAAGTGGTAAAATGGATGAAAGAAAGAAGGAAATGAAATGACAACATTATTTTCAAAAATCAAAGAAGTAACAGAACTTGCTGCGATCTCAGGTCATGAAGCACCTGTCCGTGCTTATCTTCGTGAAAAGTTGACACCGCACGTGGATGAAGTGGTGACAGATGGCTTGGGTGGTATTTTCGGAATTAAACATTCAGAAGCTGCAGATGCGCCGCGCGTCTTGGTCGCTTCTCATATGGATGAAGTTGGTTTTATGGTTAGCGAAATCAAGCCAGATGGTACTTTTCGTGTGGTTGAAATTGGTGGTTGGAATCCTATGGTAGTCAGCAGCCAACGTTTCAAACTCCTGACTCGTGACGGTCGTGAAATTCCTGTGATTTCGGGTTCTGTCCCTCCACATTTGACTCGTGGAAAGGGCGGACCAACCATGCCTGCTATTGCAGATATCGTCTTTGATGGTGGTTTTGCGGACAAGGCTGAGGCAGAAAGTTTTGGCATCCGTCCTGGCGACACCATCGTACCAGATAGTTCTGCAATCTTGACAGCCAATGAAAAAAATATCATTTCAAAAGCTTGGGATAACCGCTACGGTGTTCTTATGGTAAGTGAGCTAGCAGAAGCCCTGTCAGGTCAAAAACTTGGCAATGAACTCTATCTGGGTTCTAACGTCCAAGAAGAAGTTGGTCTCCGCGGTGCTCATACATCTACAACCAAGTTTGATCCAGAAGTCTTCCTAGCAGTTGATTGCTCACCAGCAGGTGATGTTTATGGCGGTCAAGGCAAGATTGGGGATGGAACCTTGATTCGTTTCTACGATCCAGGTCACTTGCTTCTCCCAGGAATGAAGGATTTCCTTTTGACAACGGCTGAAGAAGCTGGTATCAAGTACCAATACTACTGTGGTAAAGGTGGAACAGACGCTGGCGCAGCTCATCTGAAAAATGGTGGTGTCCCATCTACAACTATCGGTGTCTGCGCTCGTTATATCCACTCTCACCAAACCCTCTACGCTATGGATGACTTCCTAGAAGCTCAAGCTTTCTTACAAGCCTTGGTGAAAAAATTGGATCGTTCAACGGTTGATTTGATTAAAAATTATTAAACTTAAGGAGGTGGTAGGGATGGTAGAACCAAACCTAGAAAGCCTTGTAAAAGATCTTTACAATCATGCTCGACATGATTTGAGTGAAGATTTAGTTGCTGCTCTCCTAGAGACTGCTAAAAAACTGCCTACTACAAATGAGCAATTGCTGGCAGTTCGTCTCTCAGGTCTGGTCAATCGTGAATTGCTCCTAAATCCCAAACATCCGGCACCTGAGTTGCTCAACTTGGCTCGCTTTATCAAAAGAGAAGAATCCAAGTACAGAGGAACTGCGGCTTCTGCGATTATGTATGGGGAGCTCTTTAAAATGCTTTGATTCCATTGTGAATCAAAGCATTTTTCTATATGTTAGAAAAGCAATTCTTGGTTAGGAAAAGAAGAAAAGCCATCCTATTTAGGATAGCTTCTTGGTTCTTAGATTTGTTCAGCGATGACCTTTTCAGCTAGATTCATAGCATGGTCAGATACACGAGTATAGTGGGAAATGATGTCGATAAAGTTGACCCCAGCTTGTGTTGAACACTCGCCCTTGTTGAGGCGTTTGATGTGGGTCTTTCTGAGAACACGTTCCATATTGTTGATTTCTTTATGGCGTTCAATCAGACTTTGAGCTTTTTCAATATCATTGTTTTCTACACTATCAAGGGCATCCTTGATAAAGCCAGTGGTTTTTTGATAGATATCAGCTAATTCCTGCAAAGCAGCTTCAGAGAACTCAACATTTTTACGTTGAAGGTAGTCAGTTAGATTGATTAGGGCTTCTGCGTGGTCCCCAATCCGTTCCAAATCACGGGATGAATCCAGGATGTTGGTCAGCACTTCACTTTCTTTCTGGCTAAGGGCCTCACTTGAAAGAGTAATGAGGTAGCGAGTCAATTTTTCATCAATGGTATTGATGGCTTCCTCTGTCTTGTGTCCTTTTTCAGCAACCTTTTCATTAAGGTCAATGATGTAGTTGTATGAAAGGTCAAAGGCTTTGGAAGCATAATTTCCCAAGTGAAGGAGTTCTTTTTTGGCATTTCCGAGAGCGATTGATGGAGCTTGTTTAATCAAATGCTCATCAAGATAAAGTGGCTCGTACTTGACAACTTCGTCTTCACCAGGGATGAGCTTGGTTACAAAGTAAGCCAAGGCTCCGATGAATGGAAATTGGATAATAGTATTTGTGATATTAAAGGTTCCGTGGGCGAAGGCAATGGTCATTTCTGGAGCCAGATTGAGTGTAGATTCAAACCATTGAATCAAGCCAGTGAAAGGTACAAGGAAGACAATACAGATAACCGTACCAATCACGTTAAAGGCGACATGGGCACCAGCAACACGTTTGGCAGCGATATTAGCTCCAAGAGAAGCAATAATAGCTGTAATGGTCGTTCCGATATTATCACCAAACAAGACTGGTAGGGCACCTTGTAGATCAATCAAACCACTTGCGTAAAGATTCTGTAGGATACCGATAGTTGCGGAAGAAGCTTGAATGAGTAGGGTTAGTCCAGTTCCGACAAAGACACCTAGAATAGGACTCTTGCTTAGTTCAACCATATAGTCTCTAAAGACTTGCAGGTCTTTTAGAGGTTCCATTGCACCGCTCATAAGATTGAGAGCGAAGAAGATACCACCTACACCAAAAATGATACGTCCGATGTTATTGATAGAGCGATTCTTGGTGAAGAAGAGACAAATCGCTCCGATGAAAAGCATTGGTAAGGCATAATCTCCTAGCTTAAAACCGATGATAAAGGATGTAACGGTAGTTCCAATATTGGCACCCATGACAATACCGATAGCTTGACGCAAGGTCAAAAGTCCTGCGCTGACTAGCCCCACTGTAATGACTGTGACACCAGAACTTGACTGAATTAGCGCCGTCATACCGATACCAACTAGCACACCGAAGAACGGATTGCTGGTATATTTGTCAATGTAAAACCGAAGGCGATCTCCAGCAGCTTGTTGCAAACCGTCTCCCATGGTCTTGATACTATATAAGAATAGTCCCAGACCACCTAAAAAGTGAAATAAAATTTCCTGCCAATTAATGGACATTTCTTTTTCCTCCGAAAAATAATAACGGAATTTCTCCTATTCTATTTTAAAGGATAAAAGTAAATCTAACAAGTGTTAAGCTAAGATTTTAGAAAGAAAATTCGTTAGAAAAAGCAAAAATAATATACTCTAGGATGTCACAAAGATTAAATATCGAAAAATCTTGTGAAATCTTTCCTTATATTTCTAAAGTGTGATATAATAGTTTCGAATAAAATAAATAAAGGGGTTTTTGTAACATGGCAAAACTTACTGTTAAAGACGTTGACTTGAAAGGTAAAAAAGTCCTCGTTCGTGTTGACTTCAACGTACCATTGAAAGATGGCGTAATCACTAACGACAACCGTATCACAGCAGCTCTTCCAACTATTAAGTACATCATCGAACAAGGTGGACGTGCAATTCTTTTCTCTCACCTTGGACGTGTGAAAGAAGAAGCTGATAAAGCTGGTAAATCACTTGCTCCTGTAGCAGCAGACTTGGCAGCTAAATTGGGCCAAGACGTTGTTTTCCCAGGTGTCACTCGTGGTGCTGAATTGGAAGCAGCTATCAACGCTCTTGAAGATGGACAAGTTCTCTTGGTTGAAAACACTCGTTACGAAGATGTTGACGGCAAGAAAGAATCTAAAAACGATCCTGAACTTGGTAAATACTGGGCATCACTTGGAGATGGTATCTTCGTAAACGATGCATTCGGTACAGCTCACCGTGCACACGCATCTAACGTTGGTATCTCAGCAAACGTTGAAAAAGCAGTTGCTGGTTTCCTTCTTGAAAACGAAATTGCCTACATCCAAGAAGCAGTTGAAACTCCAGAACGTCCATTCGTGGCTATCCTTGGTGGTTCAAAAGTTTCAGACAAGATCGGTGTTATCGAAAACTTGCTTGAAAAAGCTGATAAAGTCCTTATCGGTGGTGGTATGACTTACACATTCTACAAAGCACAAGGTATCGAAATCGGTAACTCACTTGTAGAAGAAGACAAATTGGATGTTGCAAAAGCTCTTCTTGAAAAAGCAAACGGTAAATTGATCTTGCCAGTTGACTCAAAAGAAGCTAACGCATTTGCTGGTTACACTGAAATGCGTGACACTGAAGGTGAAGCAGTTTCTGAAGGCTTCCTTGGTCTTGATATCGGTCCAAAATCTATCGCTAAATTTGACGAAGCTTTGACTGGTGCCAAAACAGTTGTATGGAATGGACCTATGGGTGTATTTGAAAACCCAGACTTCCAAGCTGGTACAATCGGTGTGATGGACGCTATCGTGAAACAACCGGGCGTTAAATCAATCATCGGTGGTGGTGACTCAGCTGCCGCAGCAATCAACCTTGGTCGTGCAGACAAGTTCTCATGGATCTCTACTGGTGGTGGAGCATCAATGGAACTTCTTGAAGGTAAAGTTCTTCCAGGACTTGCAGCCTTGACAGAAAAATAAGATTTTATAACTAAATCAAAGAAGAGAGGGAGGAAAGTTCCTCTTTTCTTTTGCTTAAAATAAAAACGCTTCCTCTCAACTATTCCTCATAAAATCAGCCAATTTATGATAAAATGGAAATAGAAAGTTGAGATTATGAGTTATTTTAAAAAATATAAATTCGATAAATCCCAGTTCAAACTTGGTATGCGAACCTTTAAAACAGGTATTGCTGTTTTTCTAGTTCTCTTGATTTTTGGCTTTTTTGGCTGGAAAGGTCTTCAAATCGGTGCTTTGACAGCCGTTTTTAGCCTGAGGGAGAGTTTTGATAAGAGTGTCCATTTTGGGACTTCGCGTATTCTAGGAAATAGTATCGGTGGCCTCTATGCCCTAGTCTTCTTCTTATTAAATACCTTTTTCCACGAAGCCTTTTGGGTGACCTTAGTTGTTGTTCCAATCTGCACCATGTTAACCATTATGACAAATGTAGCCATGAATAACAAAGCAGGGGTTATTGGTGGTGTAGCGGCTATGTTAATCATTACCCTATCGATTCCGAGTGGCGAAACAATTTTGTACGTATTTGCGCGTGTATCGGAAACTTTCATGGGAGTTTTTGTCGCAATTCTCGTAAATTACGATATTGATCGTATTCGGCTCTTTTTAGAGAAAAAAGAAAAATAATGTTATATTTTATAACATTATCAATTGACGTTTGTCTTGTTTTAGACTATAATAGACAGAAAGAAGGAAATTGTAAATGAAGGAAAAAGAATTTCGCCGAAATATGGCTGTTTCCTATCGGCAGTGTTATGAAGTTGACCGATTTATCGGCGCGTCAGATTCGTTATTATGAAGATCAAGAGTTGATCAAACCTGATCGAAACGAAGGAAACCGTCGCATGTATTCCTTGAATGACATGGATCGTCTGCTTGAAATCAAAGATTATATCTCTGAAGGTTATAATATCGCTGCCATTAAGAAAAAATATGCTGAACGTGAAGCGAAATCCAAGAAAGCGGTGAGTCAGACTGAGGTGCGTCGTGCACTTCACAATGAACTCCTCCAACAGGGTCGCTTTGCTTCAGTACAGTCACCTTTTGGTCGCGGTTAGGCAACCGCAAGTAGTCATACATTAAGGAGAAAACTCATGCCAATCACAGCTGCAGATATTCGTCGTGAAGTCAAGGAAAAAAATGTTACCTTTATTCGTCTCATGTTCTCAGATATTTTGGGAACCATGAAAAACGTCGAAATTCCTGCCACAGATGAACAGTTAGATAAAGTCTTGTCAAACAAGGCTATGTTTGATGGATCTTCTATCGAAGGTTTTGTACGTATCAATGAATCAGATATGTACTTGCATCCTGACTTGGATACATGGACAGTCTTCCCTTGGGGAGATGAAAACGGAAGTGTTGCAGGTTTGATCTGTGATGTCTATACAACAGAAGGTGAACCATTTGCAGGAGACCCTCGTGGCAATTTGAAACGTGCTCTTCGTCACATGGAAGAAGTGGGATTCAAATCCTTCAATCTTGGGCCAGAGCCAGAATTCTTCCTATTTAAGTTGGATGAAAATGGAGACCCAACACTTGAAGTAAATGACAAGGGTGGCTACTTTGATTTGGCGCCTACTGACCTTGCGGACAATACACGTCGTGAGATTGTCAATGTCTTGACCAAAATGGGATTTGAAGTAGAAGCGAGTCACCACGAGGTTGCGGTTGGACAACACGAGATTGACTTTAAGTACGATGAAGTTCTCCGTGCTTGTGATAAGATTCAAATCTTTAAACTTGTTGTTAAAACCATTGCTCGCAAACATGGTCTTTACGCAACCTTTATGGCCAAAACCAAAATTTGGTATTGCTGGATCAGGTATGCACTGTAATATGTCCTTGTTTGATGCAGAAGGAAACAATGCCTTCTTTGATCCAAATGATCCAAAAGGAATGCAGTTGTCAGAAACTGCCTACCATTTCCTTGGCGGTTTGATTAAGCATGCCTACAACTATACTGCCATTATGAACCCAACAGTTAACTCATACAAACGTTTGGTTCCAGGTTATGAAGCACCTGTTTACATTGCTTGGGCTGGTCGTAACCGTTCGCCACTTGTGCGCGTGCCTGCTTCACGTGGTATGGGAACTCGTCTTGAGTTGCGTTCAGTGGATCCAATGGCAAACCCATACATCGCTATGGCTGTTCTTTTGGAAGTTGGTTTGCATGGTATTGAAAATAAAATCGAAGCACCAGCTCCTATCGAAGAAAATATCTACATCATGACAGCAGAAGAGCGCAAGGAAGCTGGTATTACAGACCTTCCATCAACTCTTCACAACGCTTTGAAAGCTCTGACTGAAGATGAGGTTGTCAGAGCAGCTCTTGGAGAACATATCTATACTAGTTTCCTTGAAGCCAAACGAATCGAATGGGCAAGTTATGCAACCTTCGTTTCACAATGGGAAATTGATAACTATTTAGACCTTTACTAATATAGAAGAAAGATTGCCTGAGGGTGGTCTTTTTTCTTGTGTTTTATATCGAGATGTGATATATTTTATATAACGAGGTGCGATATATCGAACTGAATAGGAGGTGGTTATAAATGGAATTAACGGATAAGATTCGTCGAGTTTATCTTCCGATGACGGAAACGGGTTTTTATATCTTGTTCTGTCTGCAAAAGGAAGGTCATGGGTACAGTATTACGCAAAAGGTCAAGGAGATGACAGATTTGCAAGTTTCGATTAGTCCTGGAACTATGTATGGAACCTTGTCAAAGATGGAAAAGGATGGTTTGATTTCCTTTGTCCGCGAAGAGGAAAAACGGAAAATCTATCAGATTACAGACTTGGGACGCAAAGTCTTAGATATTGAATTGAAGCGTATTGAACGGCTCTATAGAAACAGTCGGGAGGAAGGATGATGGAAAAGAAAATTGTTTATCGAATTTTTACAATTGCGGATTATGAGAGGGAGGCTCTATACTTTAGAGAAATGCATGCTAAGGGCTGGAAACTTAGGAAAGTAAGCTATTCTATCTTATTGTTTGCAGTTAAGTATACCTTTGAAAAGTGTCACCCTGAGCAAGTGTCTTATCAGTTGGACTTTTACCCAATGGAAAAATCAGAGAGAGCTTCCTATTTACAACTGTTTAAAGACTGTGGCTGGGAGCATATTACAGACTTAATAGTTTTTCCTATTTTAGAAAAGTACATTCTGAAATTGAATCGGATGCAGAGTTTGAAATTTATAATGACGCGGCCGGGAAGTTAGCTATGGTTAATCGCATTTTAAGACTGCGATTAGTACCTGTTTTACTTTTGCTAGCCATACATATACCATTCTTACTTAAATTGCTCAATAGGAGTAATGCGTATGGTCTATGGAGTTTTCTTGCGGTCGGGCTAGATGTTTTCTTGTTTTTAATCCTTTTGTTAATAGTTGCCTATATTAGCTGGAAGTTATGGCATAAAAAGAAGGAATTATCAGATTTATGATAGGGTAGGTATGCTCAAAATTGGAGGGGAAGTCATGATAAATAAAAAGCAATTTCGGATTTTCACCATTGTTGATTTGGACAAGGAAGAAGAATATTTACATGAGATGCACTTGAAAGGTTGGAGGTATAGAACGAGTCGTTTTGGTTTTTTCTATTTTGACCAATGTCAACCAGACGATGTCATCTACCGTATCTATGATTCTAGATTTCTTAAAAAATATAAGCATGAACTGCAAGATTTTAGAAATAGAGGTTGGGAATTGATAGGAGCAGGTTCTTGTTCGATTCTTCGTAAATCGTCTTCTAATTTACTTCCAGAGGATCAAGTCTATATGAGTAAGGGGCTCAGATGGGAAGTTATGCGATCTAGACTTCGTTCCTGTACAGCTACTTTCTTAGGTGGTTTAGTTGTTTGTATGAGTTTATTTAAAGAAGAACTTTCTATGTCTTTCTTTATTATTTTTTTCTTTTATATGCTTTTTCTGATTTCTTATCTAATCCATGGTTTTTTTCAGACTTAAAAAGGAAATACCAAGTAGATGGAAGGTAGGATTCTAGGTCTTCAGATCTGATTTTTTTAGCACTCTTGATAAAAAGAGTGCTAATTTTTTTGAGTTTTTTTATCTTGACATTCTCTTTTAAGGGTGTATAATAGAATCATAAGTTAGCACTTGAGTGCATCGAGTGCTAATCGATCAGACAGAGAGGAGTGATGAGGTGGTTACAGAGCGTCAGCAGGATATTTTAAATCTGATTATTGACATCTTTACCAAAACGCACGAACCTGTCGGATCCAAAGCCTTGCAAGAGTCTATTAACTCTAGCAGTGCAACCATTCGTAATGACATGGCGGCTCTAGAAAAGAAAGGTTTGCTTGAGAAGGCTCATACTTCAAGTGGTCGGATGCCAAGTGTTGCTGGTTTTCAGTACTATGTAAAACACTCACTGGATTTTGACCGACTAGCTGAAAATGAGGTTTATGAGATTGTCAAAGCCTTTGATCAGGAATTCTTCAAATTGGAGGATATTCTGCAAGAGGCTGCTAATCTACTGACAGACTTGAGTGGCTGTACGGTAGTAGCACTGGATGTTGAGCCGAGCAGGCAACGTTTGACAGCCTTTGATATCGTTGTTTTGGGGCAACATACAGCCTTGGCAGTATTTACTCTAGACGAGTCTCGAACGGTTACTAGTCAGTTTCTGATTCCAAGGAACTTCTTGCAGGAGGATTTGCTGAAACTGAAGAGCATCATTCAGGAACGTTTCCTCAGCCACACCGTTCTAGATATTCACTACAAGATTCGGACGGAGATTCCGCAGATTATCCAGCGTTACTTTACAACAACGGACAATGTCATCGATCTCTTTGAACATATCTTTAAGGAAATGTTCAACGAAAACATTGTGGTGGCGGGCAAGGTTAATCTCTTGAATTTTGCCAATCTGGCAGCTTATCAGTTCTTTGACCAACCGCAAAAGGTGGCTCTGGAGATTCGTGAGGGGCTGCATGAAGACCAGATGCAAAATGTCCGTGTTGCAGACAGTCAAGAGTCCTGTCTAGCTGACCTAGCGGTGATTAGTAGCAAGTTCCTCATTCCTTATCGGGGAGTTGGAATTCTAGCCATTATCGGTCCGGTTAATCTGGATTATCAGCAACTAATCAACCAAGTCAATGTGGTCAACCGTGTTTTGACCATGAAGTTGACAGATTTTTACCGCTACCTCAGCAGTAATCATTACGAAGTACATTAAGATTGAAATCATTAAAGGAGGCGAAAATGGCCCAAGATATAAAAAATGAAGAAGTAGAAGAAGTTCAAGAAGAGGAAGTTGTGGAAACGGTAGAAGAAACAACTCCTGAGAAGTCTGAGTTGGACTTGGCAAATGAACGTGCGGATGAGTTCGAAAATAAATACCTTCGCGCTCATGCAGAAATGCAAAATATCCAACGCCGTGCCAATGAAGAGCGTCAAAACTTGAAACGTTATCGTAGTCAGGACTTGGCAAAAGCAATTCTCCCTTCTTTGGATAACCTTGAGCGTGCACTCGCAGTTGAAGGTTTGACAGATGATGTGAAGAAGGGCTTGGAGATGGTGCAAGAAAGCTTGATTCACGCTTTGAAAGATGAAGGAATCGAAGAAATCGCAGTTGACGGTGAATTTGACCATAACTACCATATGGCTATCCAAACTCTCCCAGCAGACGATGAACACCCAGCAGATACCATCGCCCAAGTTTTCCAAAAAGGCTACAAACTCCATGACCGTATCCTACGCCCAGCAATGGTAGTGGTCTATAACTAGTTTAGAAAACTTGACAAAATTTGTCCGAAACGACAATAAACTATGAAGAAAGATAAAAATATATTTGGCTTTTGCAATAGTGAGCGAAGCGAACCAAAGACGATACTCTTCGCCGTGGCGCTATTTGCGCAAACTTTGAGACCTTAGGCTCAAAGTTTAGTCAAAGAGATTGACGAAGTCAAGCTCTGACGGCGCCGCCACTTAAGAAGAGTATCAAAAAGAAAAATAGAATATAAAATTTAAGGAGAAAAACACATGTCTAAAATTATCGGTATTGACTTAGGTACAACAAACTCAGCAGTTGCAGTTCTTGAAGGAACTGAAAGCAAAATCATCGCAAACCCAGAAGGTAACCGCACAACTCCATCTGTAGTATCATTCAAAAACGGCGAAATCATCGTTGGTGACGCTGCAAAACGTCAAGCAGTCACAAACCCAGATACAGTTATCTCTATCAAGTCTAAGATGGGTACTTCTGAAAAAGTTTCTGCAAACGGAAAAGAATACACTCCACAAGAAATCTCAGCTATGATTCTTCAATACTTGAAAGGTTATGCTGAAGACTACCTTGGCGAAAAAGTAACTAAAGCAGTTATCACAGTTCCAGCTTACTTCAACGATGCTCAACGTCAAGCAACAAAAGACGCTGGTAAAATCGCTGGTCTTGAAGTAGAACGTATCGTCAACGAACCAACAGCAGCAGCTCTTGCTTATGGTTTGGACAAGACTGACAAAGAAGAAAAAATCTTGGTATTTGACCTTGGTGGTGGTACATTCGACGTCTCTATCCTTGAATTGGGTGACGGTGTCTTCGATGTATTGTCAACTGCAGGGGACAACAAACTTGGTGGTGATGACTTTGACCAGAAAATCATCGACCACTTGGTAGCAGAATTCAAGAAAGAAAACGGTATTGACTTGTCTACTGACAAGATGGCAATGCAACGTTTGAAAGATGCAGCTGAAAAAGCGAAGAAAGACCTTTCTGGTGTAACTTCAACACAAATCAGCTTGCCATTTATCACTGCTGGTGAAGCTGGACCTCTTCACTTGGAAATGACCTTGACTCGTGCTAAATTTGACGATTTGACTCGTGACCTTGTAGAACGTACAAAAGTTCCAGTTCGTCAAGCCCTTTCAGATGCAGGTTTGAGCTTGTCAGAAATCGACGAAGTTATCCTTGTTGGTGGTTCAACTCGTATCCCTGCCGTTGTTGAAGCTGTTAAAGCTGAAACTGGTAAAGAACCAAACAAATCAGTAAACCCTGATGAAGTTGTTGCCATGGGTGCTGCTATCCAAGGTGGTGTCATTACTGGTGATGTTAAAGACGTTGTCCTTCTTGACGTAACACCATTGTCACTTGGTATCGAAACAATGGGTGGTGTCTTCACAAAACTCATCGACCGCAACACAACAATTCCAACATCTAAATCACAAGTCTTCTCAACAGCAGCAGACAACCAACCAGCCGTTGATATCCACGTTCTTCAAGGTGAACGCCCGATGGCAGCAGATAACAAGACTCTTGGACGTTTCCAATTGACAGATATCCCAGCTGCACCTCGTGGAATTCCTCAAATCGAAGTAACATTTGATATCGACAAGAACGGTATCGTGTCTGTTAAGGCTAAAGATCTTGGAACTCAAAAAGAACAAACAATTGTGATCCAATCTAACTCAGGTTTGACTGACGAAGAAATCGACCGCATGATGAAAGATGCAGAAGCAAACGCTGAAGCAGATAAGAAACGTAAAGAAGAAGTTGACCTTCGTAACGAAGTAGACCAAGCTATCTTCGCGACTGAAAAGACTATCAAGGAAACTGAAGGAAAAGGTTTTGACGCAGAACGTGACGCTGCCCAAGCTGCCCTTGATGATCTTAAGAAAGCTCAAGAAGACAACAACTTGGACGAAATGAAAGCAAAACTTGAAGCATTGAATGAAAAAGCTCAAGGACTTGCTGTTAAACTCTACGAACAAGCTGCAGCAGCCCAACAAGCTCAAGCAGGAGCAGAAGGCGCACAAGCAACAGGAAACGCAGGAGATGACGTTGTAGACGGAGAGTTTACGGAGAAATAAAATAGTCCAGTGGACTATTTTATCCCGAGCTTGAAAATCAGGCGAGTATAAGAAGAAATCCAGAGGTTGCAACCCAGCCTCTGTTTTTCGATAAAAAGGGCCTAAACCTGATTTATTTGGGGTTTGTCTCATCAATATGAAATACAGGAATTGAACCCGGACTAAATCGAGGTTTGATTCAAAATATCAATAGAAAGGAACAAAGGTGTTCGTAACTGAACACGGGTTCCCAAATTTCTTACTCAATATAACAGAAAGGAATTGAACCCGGACTAAATCGAGGTTTGATTCAAAATATCAATAGAAAGGAACAAGGGTGTTCGTAATTGAACACGGGTTCCCAAATTTCTTACTCAATATAACAGAAAGGAATTGAACCCGACCTAAATTCTCGGAAAAAAGATAAATCTATCTAGGAGCATCGCTCCAGCGTCAGATTTCCTATTTTTCAGTCGAATTTTACGGTCTTGGTATCTTGTATGAACAATACTGAATTTTATGATCGTCTGGGGGTGTCCAAAAACGCTTCTGCAGACGAGATCAAAAAGGCTTATCGTAAGCTTTCGAAAAAATACCACCCAGATATCAATAAGGAGCCTGGTGCTGAGGAAAAGTACAAGGAAGTTCAAGAAGCCTATGAGACTTTGAGTGACGACCAAAAACGGGCTGCCTATGACCAATACGGTGCTACTGGAGCCAACGGTGGTTTTGGTGGAGCTGGTGGTTTCGGCGGTTTCGACGGGGCAGGAGGCTTCGGTGGTTTTGAAGATATCTTCTCAAGTTTCTTCGGCGGAGGAGGTGCTTCACGCAATCCAAATGCTCCTCGTCAGGGGGATGACCTCCAATACCGTGTGAATTTGACCTTTGAAGAAGCTATTTTTGGAGCTGAAAAAGAGGTTAAGTACAACCGTGAAGCAAGCTGTAGTACATGTAATGGCTCAGGTGCTAAGCCAGGAACAAGTCCAGTCACTTGTGGACGCTGTCATGGCGCTGGTGTCATTAACGTCGATACGCAGACTCCGCTTGGTATGATGCGTCGCCAAGTAACCTGTGATGTCTGTCACGGTCGCGGAAAAGAAATCAAAGATCCATGTACAACATGTCACGGAACAGGTCATGAAAAACAAGCCCATAGTGTACATGTCAAAATCCCTGCTGGTGTGGAAACTGGTCAACAAATTCGCCTAGCAGGCCAAGGTGAAGCAGGATTTAACGGTGGACCATACGGTGACTTGTATGTAGTGGTTTCTGTGGAAGCCAGCGACAAGTTTGAACGTGAAGGAACTACTATCTTCTACAATCTCAACCTCAACTTTGTCCAAGCAGCTCTTGGTGACACAGTTGATATCCCAACTGTTCATGGTGATGTTGAATTGGTTATCCCAGAGGGAACTCAGACTGGTAAGAAATTCCGCCTACGTGGTAAGGGAGCTCCGAGCCTTCGTGGCGGTGCAGTTGGTGACCAATACGTTACAGTTAATGTCGTAACACCGACAGGATTGAACGACCGCCAAAAAGCAGCCTTGAAAGAATTCGCAGCTGCGGGTGATTTAAAAGTCAATCCAAAGAAAAAAGGCTTCTTTGACCATATTAAAGATGCTTTTGAAGGAGAATAAAAGTAAAAAGAGCCGTTGGGCTCTTTTTGTCTTGTCTTTGAAGATTTAGCGTCGAAAAATCATTTTCCAGTTAGCCTATTATTTATACTTTTGCTTGAGCAAGCCAGTTGCATCCATCTCCTGGATAAGTTGCTTGAATTCTGCTTCCTTACCAGGCTTAATGGTAACGGTATCAATATGGTTGATTGCCAAGTTATCCTGAATATCCACTAAAGTCAAGGCTTTTTCATAGAAAGCAATTCCCTTTTTTAGACTTTCCTGATCCTTCCAATATAGAACTGAGTAATCAGGATTTGGTTTCTTTCCGATTTCTTGTAAATAATTCCTACTTTCCTTCTCTAAAAATTGCAATAAACCATGATTGAACAAGTTATCCCCTACTTTATAGTAGGAGATATCTCCTGTCAGTACGACATAGACTTCGAGTTGGTTTTTGGTGAGTTTTGGACTTTCTTTTAGGACAGGGTGACTATTGATGACCTCATCTGAGAAAGTAACATAAAAAATTAAGCCCCCACCTTCGTATTTATATCTTCCATTTGATTTTACTTTCTTAGGAGGCATGTCAAGGGAGGTAAAGATTTGTTTTAAGTCTTCGTTCCCTTTTCGGATGTCACTCGGTGAGGCTCTGAAAGTAAAGAATAGTAGTAGAAATGCTAGGGCGGCAAGAAGGGTAAGGCAACCACAAGGGATCAGGATGATCTTAGCCAGATCTTTTAAGAAGTTTTTCATGATTATTCCCTTTCTATTCTGTTAGGATCTAGTAATCCTAAATGTAGCTAAGGGGATTCCAGTAAAGTTGGAGACTTTCATTTCCTTGCTTTTTCTTCTTGGAGAAGCGCCATTCGAGTCTGGATATCTTTTTCCAAGACCTTAAACTTGTAAGTCAGGTCTTCTTGATATTCCTTGATGAGTTCTTTTTGCTGGTCGATGATTTGCAGGCTGTTTTGGATAATATCCACATCGTCCTTGATCGCTTGAACGCGGTCAGTAGTGTTCAAGACTTCATCTGTGATGGTTTGGCGATTTTTGTGATCAGATAACTTCCTGCTGCAGCTCCTGCAAATAGCAGTAGATTAGATAATTTCATGGCAACTCCTTAGGCGTTTTTGATAGTTTCAGCGACTTGAGCGAGTTTGTCAAAGTCAGGTTCGTGGGCAATAAAATCAATCTTGAGGTCATCATCGGCGCTGTAGCGAGGCACGAGGTGAACATGGGTATGAAAAACTGTTTGCCCTGCGATTTCTTCACAGTTGGCAATGATATTCATGCCAGCAGCTTTGGTAGCTTTCATGACTTTTTGGGCCACTTTTGGCACTTGGGCAAAGAGTTGGCTGGCGCTAGTAGCGTCCATTTCCAAAAGATTGCGATAGTGCTCTTTTGGTACGACCAAGGTGTGTCCTGGTGTCACTTGAGAGATATCAAGAAAGGCAAGAACCTGCTCATCTTCATATACTTTTGAAGCAGGAATTTCCCCTGCAATGATTTTACAAAAAATGCAATCTGACATAAAATCTACCTCTACTGTATTGAATTTTGATATAATATAGCTACATTATACCAGATTTGGAGAAAATATGTTAGAAATTAAAAACCTGACAGGTGGCTATGTCCATGTCCCTGTCTTGAAAGATGTGTCCTTTACTGTTGAAAGTGGGCAGCTGGTCGGTTTGATTGGTCTCAATGGTGCTGGGAAATCGACGACTATCAATGAGATTATCGGTCTGTTGACACCTTATAGTGGCTCCATCAATATCAATGGTCTGACCCTGCAAGAAGATGCGACTAGTTACCGCAAGCAGATTGGCTACATTCCTGAGACACCTAGTCTGTATGAGGAATTGACCCTCAGAGAGCATATCGAAACGGTTGCTATGGCTTATGGTATTGAGCAGAAAGTGGCTTTTGATCGAGTAGAACCTTTGTTAAAAATGTTCCGTTTGGACCAGAAATTAGACTGGTTCCCTGTTCATTTTTCAAAAGGGATGAAGCAGAAGGTCATGATTATTTGTGCTTTTGTGGTGGATCCGAGTCTTTTCATCGTGGATGAGCCTTTCCTTGGTCTGGATCCGTTGGCTATTGCAGACTTGATTCAGCTTTTGGAAGTGGAAAAGCAAAAGGGCAAGTCCATTCTCATGAGTACCCACGTGCTGGATTCAGCGGAAAAGATGTGTGATGCCTTTGTCATTCTTCACAAGGGAGAGGTGCGTGCCAAGGGAAATCTCCTGCAACTGCGCGAAGCCTTTGATATGCCTGAGGCTAGTTTGAATGATATTTACTTGGCTCTGACCAAAGAGGAGGAGTTATGAAAGACTTGTTTAAAGAGAAAGCAGGCTTTTCGTAAGGAGTGTCTTGGTTATTTGCGCTATGTTCTCAATGACCACTTTGTCTTATTCCTGCTTGTCCTGCTAGGCTTTCTAGCCTACCAGTACAGTCAACTCTTGCAATATTTTCCTGAAAATTATTGGCCTATCTTGTTGTTTGTAGGAATTACGTCTGTTTTACTTTTGCTTTGGGGAGGAATTGCCACCTATATGGAGGCTCCAGACAAGCTCTTTCTCTTGGTCGGAGAAGAGGAAATCAAACTCCATCTCAAGCGTCAAACTGGCATTTCCCTAGTCTTTTGGCTCTTTGTCCAGACCCTTTTCTTGCTGTTATTTGCGCCCTTATTTTTAGCCATGGGTTATGGCTTGCCTATTTTTCTGGTCTATGTGCTTTTGTTTGGGTTAGGTAAATATTTCCTCTTTCGTCAAAAGGCCAGCAAATTTTTCATTGAAAATAGACTGGACTGGGACTATGTCATTTCTCAAGAAAGCAAGCGTAAGCAAGTCTTGCTTCGTTTCTTTGCCCTCTTTACCCAGGTAAAGGGAATTTCAAACAGCGTCAAGCGTCGTGCTTATCTGGACTTTATCCTAAAGGCTGTTCAGAAGGTACCTGGGAAGATATGGCAAAATCTCTATCTGCGTTCTTATCTGCGAAATGGAGATCTCTTTGCCCTTAGTCTCCGTCTGCTCTTGCTTTCCATACTGGCGCAGGTTTTTATCGATCAAGCTTGGATTGCGACAGCAGTGGTAGTTCTCTTTAACTACCTCCTGCTCTTCCAGTTATTGGCCCTCTATCACGCCTTTGATTACCAGTATTTGACCCAACTCTTTCCGCTGGACAAGGGGCAAAAGGAAAAAGGCTTACAGGCAGTGGTCAGAGGATTGACCAGTTTGGTCTTAGTAGTGGAATTAGTTGTTGGGTTGATTACCTTCCAAGAAAAACTAGCCCTTCTAGCCTTACTGGGAGCTGGTTTGGTTTTATTAGTCTTGTACTTGCCTTATCAGGTAAAACGTCAGATGCAGGATTAATCTTGCCTATATGGCACTAAAAAAGAAGTTGAGTTCAGTTTGTCTCAACTTCTTTTATTTTCTACAGGATAATGGTTGGTCCGTAGAGACTCAACTTGGTCTTGACTTGGTCAAAGTGGAAGCGGTCATAGGCCCGCCAAGCGGCGCGAGTAGGAGCATCTGGATCAAGAGCGCTGAGTCCCATGAGGAGACTGGAAGTCTGGTAAAATTTTTCCAATTCAATCAAGACTCGATTGTCCACTGTCTCAGCCTTGGCTAGAAAACTAAGAATAGAGTTTAGTTGCTCCTGAAAGCGGATGTCGTCAGCGGTTGCCTGTCTGCATTCTTGATAGGCTTTGTTTAAGTCAGTAATCAAAGTCTGAGCTCTTTTGATTGGGTCTGTATCTGTCATGAGAATTCCTCCTTTAATCTGGGTGCTAGTCTTGTTTCTAGCAACTGTGTTTTGATACTGTTAGTTTATCACTTTTGTCTCCTTTTTCACCATAAAATCTTTAATTGCCCTTGAAATTTCCTGAACGGTACTGTTAAAATTTTATGATAAAATAGTGGTAAGATTATCATGCTTATTTGAGGAACAAGACACCTTTCAGGAGCGTTGAAGGCCTGTTTAGGATTTGGTGGGCTTGTATCATAGTATTTTTGCTATTCTCTTTTTAGGAAGAAATCGAAACAAGGAGAGTAAAAAGATGAGAATATTTGTTTTAGAGGATGATTTTTCCCAGCAGACTAGAATTGAAACGACGATTGAGAAACTCTTGAAGGAACACCATATCATTCCCGGCTCTTTTGAGGTCTTTGGCAAGCCAGACCAACTGCTGGCAGAGGTGCATGAGAAGGGGGCGCATCAGCTATTCTTTTTGGACATTGAGATTCGAAATGAGGAGATGAAGGGTCTGGAAGTGGCTAGAAAGATTCGGGATCGGGATCCCTATGCTCTGATTGTCTTTGTGACGACTCACTCGGAGTTTATGCCCCTGTCCTTTCGCTACCAGGTGTCTGCTTTGGACTACATTGATAAGGCCCTTTCGGCAGAGGAATTCGAATCTCGTATCGAGACAGCCCTTCTCTATGCCAATAGTCAAGATAGTAAAAGTCTGGCGGAAGATTGCTTTTATTTTAAATCAAAATTTGCTCAATTCCAGTATCCTTTTAAAGAGGTCTACTATCTCGAAACGTCGCCCAGAGCCCATCGTGTTATTCTCTATACCAAGACAGACAGGCTGGAATTTACAGCGAGTTTAGAGGAGGTTTTCAAGCAGGAGCCCCGTCTCTTGCAGTGCCATCGCTCCTTTCTCATCAATCCTGCCAATGTGGTTCGTTTGGATAAGAAAGAAAAACTGCTTTTCTTTCCCAATGGGGGAAGCTGTATGATTGCGCGTTATAAGGTCAGGGAAGTGTCTGAGACTATCAATAACTTACATTGAGCTAGGAGAATTTATGTATATTTTTTGGATGATATTGTATTCACTAGTTATTAATGGACTAGAAATTGTCATATTCTTTAAGGTAGATGGAATTGGTATCACTTTCGAGAGGGTTTTTAAGTCCTTTCTTCTGAAATTTCTCCTAGGGGCTATTTTTGCGACTTTTCAATTTTTAGCTGTGAGTGAATACTTATCATATTTTATAGAACCTTTGTACGGCATAGGCTTATCTTTCTTATTGTTAAGAGGGCTTCCTAAAAAACTACTCTTCTTTTATGGTCTCTTTCCAATTGTATTGATGGATATCTTTTACAGAAGTGTTTCTTATTTTGTGCTTCCATTTTTGGGGCAAGGGATTGTAGATGGAGATGGCAATCCTGTCTTTTTATTGATTATGATATTCGTTTGCTTCATAGTGTTAGCTTTTTTGAAATGGTTGGACTATGATTTTACTAGCTTGAGAAAGGAGATTCTCGATAAAGGTTTTCAAAAGTCCCTGACTAAGATTAACTGGATAATGGGGGCTTACTTTCTAGTCATGGAAAGTCTGTCTTACTTTGAATATGCATACGATATCCAATCAAAGACTGTTCGCCATCTCATCCTAGTCTTTTACCTCCTATTTTTTATGGGGGCTATCAAGAAATTGGATACCTATTTGAAGGACAAACTCCATGAGAGATTGGACCAAGAGCAGGCCTTGCGCTACAGAGATATGGAACGTTATAGTCGGCATATAGAGGAACTTTACAAGGAAGTACGGAGTTTTCGCCATGACTACACCAACCTCTTGACCAGCTTACGTCTGGGCATTGAAGAGGAGGATATGGAGCAGATAAAAGAGGTCTACGACTCCGTCTTAAAGGATTCTAGTGAGAAATTACAGGACAATAAATATGACCTGGGCAGATTGGTGAATATTCGGGACCGTGCCCTAAAAAGTCTTCTAGCAGGAAAATTTCTAAAAGCCAGAGATAAGAAGATTATCTTTAATGTCGAAGTTCCTGAGGAGATTCAGGTTGAGGGGATGAGCCTGCTTGATTTCTAACCATTGTGTCTATCCTTTGTGACAATGCTATTGAAGCTAGTGTGGAAGCCAGCCAACCTCATGTTTCAATCGCCTTTTTAAAAAATGGAGAACAAGAGACCTTTATCATTGAAAATTCCATTAAAGAAGAGGGCATCGATATTTCTGAAATCTTCTCCTTTGGAGCAAGTTCTAAAGGGGAGGAGAGAGGAGTTGGTCTCTATACCGTCATGAAAATTGTGGAAAGTCATCCCAATACCAGTCTAAATACCACCTGTCAAAATCAAGTCTTTCGTCAGGTTTTAACGGTTCACTTGCTGCCGGTTGGTCATTAGAAAATTCGTGAAAAAATTGGCAGAAGTTGACAGATAAAGTTTGTCTTTATCGAGCCTGACTTTTACCAGAGTATCTGAGGTATCATAAATGAATAAGAAATCCTTTTTTATCATCTGTTCTACGTTGATTATAGCATCGAATCTTCTCATGCTTTCCGTGGTGAACAAGGGAGAAGAAACAGGGAGCAACCTGTTTGTGATTGCTATAGCTTGTGTTTTGCTACCAGCCTTTTTATATGCAGTTGAAAACCAACTGACTTCATTGGTAAGAGTAGAATCAATACTCCTGATTCAGTTGACAGTTATATCCCTACTCCGTCTTATCAACAGAATAGGGAGTACGCCTGAAATCCTCAACATTATCATTACCCTTATCGTTTTGGCAAGTGGGACAGCTGCTATCCTTGTTGCGATTATGAGAATATATGAGAACATACGGAAGTGAGGGTGAGTAGTTTTCTATTTTGTATTTTCACATTGTCAAGTTCCCCCAGGGCAAGTATGTTTTCCATGCTTGCTTTTTAAACTTTTTAACAATTCAAGATGTTTTGATGACCATTTATGATTTGGATGGAAAGTTTTAAAAAATAGTAGTATACTAACCTTATTAAGGTTGTAATAGGACGAAAGTAAAAAGAGGTATTCCTCGTGAATGCAAAAACAATGTTACAATTGGCTATTATGGTTGCTTAAAGGCTTGAGCTTGTGTACTTGGAGGTAATTATGGATTTCAAAAGTTTTCTTATTGCTTTTGTTGTTGGCATGTTTGTTTCTTATATTACTTCTTTAATTAGGGAAAAAAATTTTTTAAAATCTCCAAAGAAGAATAAAGATAGATCTAATTAGATAAAGAGATTTTTTATCGCTAGTTTAATCTACAGGGGAGTTTCTTTAATATTGTTTCGCCTGTCAAAATGATATGTGATAGCAGGATAAAAAATCTACAAATTAAGTTGGTATCAATATGGTGTAAAGGGCAAGTATGTTTTTCATGCTTGCTTTTTAAATTTTTTACAATTCAAGATGTTTTGATGACCATTTATGATTTGAGTGTTCCAAGGATAAAATGAGTGCTATACTAGCAGTGTAAAGGTTGTAGCTCAACTAAGATAAAGCATACATTTAGGAGGAAATTTTATGAAGAAAAAAATACTTGTCATTTTTATCTTGTATCTAATCATGTCCATCTTTCTTTATCCGCTTAGGGAAAATATTTGGTATCATCTCTTTTATACTATAGCCTATATGATTGCGGTTGTGATCTATTTTGCTTTAACTAAAAAGAAAGGAGCAAAGAAATGAAAACTTTTCTTGCTAAAAAACGGAACATCTTCCTTGCGAGATTGTTCTTAGGTCAGTTGCCTTTACTTGTCTCTACTTATCTATTTCTATCTCGTCAGTTTTTAAATTTTTCCTTGGTTTTCCAATTTCTTTTAGTGGTTATTAACTTGGCTTCTATTTTGGCTACTGTTTATCTCACTAGAGAAATGAGGATAAGAAAGTTTGAAGATGATGATTTGGTTAGTCCTAGAACCAATCAACTCATGTTCATCGGCTTGACAGGTTTTATGTCTATTATTTGTTTGTATAGAGGTGTCACAGCAGGAGAATCTTACCAACAACTAATTGCCTATATTGGCGCTATTCTCTGCTTGATTATTATGCTTCTACTCATTTGGGGCTTGAAGTATTATAAAAAGTAGGGAAGAACTTGCGGCTAGTCTATAGTCTGATAAGAGGAGGTCATCATGTATAAACACTTATTTTTCCTAGATTCCAAAACCTTAGACTGGTTGACGCCTTATATTCTGGTCTTGGCTTCTGACACCATTGCCTTTAATGTTTTTGTGCTAACCTTTGTATCTGCGGTGGTCTTTAATTCCCTAAATTCCCTGCTAGCCTTAATGGCTATCTTCTTAGGGGCTGGATATGTGGTCGGATTTTGGTTACTAAAATGGTTTGTTTTGGAAAAGGCTAGAACTAAAGAATGACGTGTAGGAAGTCTGTTTGGTGGGGAAGCTAGTTTTATGAGAATTTTTAATAAGTGCCATGCCTTATTTTTGGGATTTTTAGTATTTGCAATCGTGGGTGCAGCGGGATATTCCGTCAATCAAGGGGATTATTTTCAACACCAGTACACATTCATTATTATAAAGAGTCTCTTGCTTTTCCTTAGTTTTGGCTATGCTAAATGGTTTGACATGATTTCTTTTGGGATGTTAAGTAAGAAACAACTCTTGCTGTTTATTGGAATCTTTCTTCTCACAGTGCTGGTAAATATAGGCTATCATGCCTTTTTCTCAGTTGCTTCTGGTGCTTCGACTCAACACCTTGAGGAAACGAGTAAGGGACTTTCGCTTTCCTTTATTGTCAGTGCCACAATTTTGGGACCAATTCAGGAGGAACTCATGTTTAGAGGACTTCTTCAAGGTGCATTTTTTGACAATTCTTGGTTAGGACTTGTGTTGACTTCCTCTCTCTTTTCTTTCATGCACGGTCCTTATGATGTGCCTTCGTTTTTCTATTATCTACTGGGGGGCTTGTTGCTGGGCTTTGCTTATAAAAAGAGCCAAAATTTGTGGGTCTCTACTCTAGTCCATATGTTTTACAACAGTTTGCCACTCTTATATTATTTATAAAAATTATGAAAAGGTAAGTAGGAGATTGTGCTTACCTTTTTCTTTCTATAATGATAACCCAAACGACCCCAGAGGCTTTTCTTTGAGAATCGGGTGTTGAGCGGTTGACGAATAGGCCAAAAACTAGTAGAATAGTAAGGAAACTTTATACGGAGGAAAGAAATGGATTTGGGTGATAATGAGCTGACACTGACTCCCATACCTGGGAAAGTGGCAAGGCTTATATGGGTAGCTATCCTGATGGGAAGCGTATCTTTGTAAAAATGAACACCTCTCCAATCCTACCTGGTCTAGCTAGAGAACAAATTGCTCCACAATTATTATGGAGTCGCCGTTTGGCAGATGGGCGTGATATGTGTGCTCAAGAATGGTTGACAGGCAAGATATTGACCCCCTATGATATGAATCGTAAGCAAATCGTCAATATTTTAACCCGCCTTCATCGCTCACGTCCGTTGATGACACAGTTGAGTCGTTTGGGATATGCCATGGAAACACCTGTAGATTTACTACAGTCTTGGCAGGAAACAGCTCCAGATGCTTTGCGTAAAAATCATTTTATCAGTGAAGTGATGGCTGATTTACGTCAGACTATTCCAGGATTTAGAGAGGACCATGCGACCATTGTCCATGGAGATGTACGACATAGTAATTGGATTGAGACAGATAGTGGCTTGATTTATTTGGTAGATTGGGATTCGGTTCGCTTGACCGACCGCATGTTTGATGTGGCCCATATGCTCTGCCATTATATTCCAGAACATCAGTGGAAGGAATGGTTGACCTACTACGGTTACAAGTACAATCAAACGGTATTAAATAAATTGTATTGGTACGGTCAATTATCTTATTTGAGCCAGATTTCCAAGTATTATATGAACCAAGATTTAGAAAATGTCAATCGGGAGATTCATGGCTTGCGTCACTTCCGAGACAAGTATGGAAAGAGAAGATGAGAGTTAGAAATCGTAAAGGGGCGACAGAATTACTAGAGGCAAATCCCCAGTATGTAGTCCTCAACCCTTTAGAAGCCAAGGGAAAATGGCGGGACTTGTTCGGGAACGACAATCCCATTCATGTGGAAGTTGGAAGTGGAAAGGGTGCCTTTGTTTCAGGTATGGCTAAGCAAAACCCTGATATCAACTATATCGGGATTGATATTCAAAAGTCTGTTTTGAGCTACGCTTTGGACAAGGTTCTTGAAGTTGGAGTACCGAATATCAAGCTTTTATGGGTAGATGGTTCTGACTTGACTGACTACTTTGAAGACGGTGAGATTGATCGCTTGTATCTGAACTTTTCAGATCCTTGGCCTAAAAAACGCCATGAAAAGCGTCGTTTGACCTACAAGACCTTCTTGGATACCTTCAAACGTATCTTGCCTGAAAATGGAGAAATTCATTTCAAAACGGATAACCGTGGCTTGTTTGAGTACAGTTTAGTGAGCTTTTCTCAGTATGGCATGAAGCTCAATGGTGTCTGGTTAGATTTACATGCCAGTGATTTTGAAGGCAATGTCATGACAGAATACGAGCAAAAATTCTCCAACAAGGGGCAAGTTATCTACCGAGTTGAGGCAGAATTTTAAGAAATAGCCTAAAATCAGGCTGTACAAGTGCTTTTGCTTTACATAAGTTGGCAAACGTGCTATACTAAGAGTAAGAATATGAAAAGTGAGGCGGGGAAATATCTTCGCCTCTTGCTTATGAGGAGGTGGACGCAATCGCAACAATCGTAGAATTAGTCAGAGAAGTTGTAGAACCTGTCATAGAAGCACCTTTCGAACTCGTGGATATCGAGTATGGAAAGATTGGCAGTGACATGATTCTCAGTATTTTTGTAGATAAACCTGAAGGAATTACCTTGAACGACACGGCAGACTTGACAGAAATTATCAGTCCTGTCCTAGACACCATCAAGCCAGATCCCTTCCCAGAACAATATTTCCTAGAAATCACCAGTCCAGGCTTGGAACGTCCTTTAAAAACCAAGGATGCCGTCGCTGGAGCGGTTGGGAAATACATCCATGTCGGGCTCTACCAAGCCATCGATAAGCAAAAGGTCTTTGAAGGAACTCTGTTGGCCTTTGAAGAGGACGAGTTGACTATGGAATATATGGACAAGACGCGTAAGAAAACCGTCCAAATTCCATACAGTTTAGTATCAAAGCACGTTTAGCAGTTAAATTATAGAAAAAGAAAGGATAGCTTTTGAGGATTCAAAAGTGAAGAAAACATGAGTAAAGAAATGCTAGAGGCCTTCCGCATTTTGGAAGAAGACAAGGGAATCAAAAAAGAAGACATCATCGACGCAGTAGTAGAGTCGCTTCGTTCCGCTTATCGCAGACGCTATGGTCAATCAGACAGCGTAGCTATTGACTTCAACGAAAAAACAGGTGACTTTACCGTTTATACTGTCCGTGAAGTTGTTGATGAGGTATTTGATAGCCGTTTGGAAATCAGCTTGAAAGATGCTCTTGCCATTAATTCAGCCTATGAACTTGGTGACAAAATCAAGTTTGAAGAAGCACCTGCTGAGTTTGGTCGTGTAGCAGCTCAATCTGCCAAACAAACCATCATGGAAAAAATGCGCAAGCAAACACGTGCCATCACGTACAATACTTACAAAGAACATGAGCAAGAAATCATGTCTGGTACAGTAGAACGCTTTGACAACCGCTTTATCTATGTCAACCTTGGTAGCATCGAAGCCCAATTGTCAAAACAAGACCAAATCCCTGGAGAAGTGTTTGCTTCCCACGACCGTATCGAAGTATATGTCTACAAGGTTGAAGACAACCCTCGTGGTGTCAACGTCTTTGTTAGCCGTAGCCATCCTGAAATGATCAAACGCTTGATGGAGCAAGAAATTCCAGAAGTCTACGATGGAACTGTCGAAATCATGAGCGTGGCTCGTGAAGCTGGTGACCGTACGAAAGTTGCCGTTCGTAGCCACAATCCAAACGTGGACGCTATCGGGACAATCGTTGGACGTGGTGGTGCTAATATCAAGAAATCACCAGCAAATTCCACCCAGCTCGTTACGATGCTAAGAGTGACCGCATGATTCCTGTCGAAGAAAACATTGACGTTATCGAGTGGGTAGCAGATCCAGCTGAGTTTATCTACAATGCTATCGCACCTGCAGAGGTTGACCAAGTTATCTTTGATGAAAACGACAGCAAACGTGCCTTGGTCGTTGTACCTGATAATAAGCTTTCTCTTGCCATCGGTCGTCGTGGACAAAACGTTCGCTTGGCAGCTCACTTGACGGGTTACCGTATTGATATCAAGTCTGCCAGTGAGTTTGAAGCTATGGAAGAAGCAGGTCAAGTGGATTACGCAGCTGCGGATGAATTGATAGAAGAATAAAATCTGCTAGAGGAGGGAAAGATGAAAACAAGAAAAATCCCTTTGCGCAAGTCTGTTGTATCCAACGAAGTGATTGATAAGCGTGATTTGCTCCGCATTGTCAAGAACAAAGAAGGACAGGTCTTTATCGATCCGACAGGCAAGGCCAATGGCCGTGGCGCTTATATCAAGCTAGACAATGCAGAAGCCCTAGAGGCCAAAAAGAAAAAAGTCTTTAACCGCAGCTTTAACATGGAAGTGGAAGAAAGCTTTTATGACGAGTTGATCGCCTATGTGGATCACAAAGTGAAAGAAGAGAGTTAGGACTTGAATAAGCAAAAGATAAGCAATCTCTTGGGACTTGCTCAACGAGCAGGCCGGATCATATCGGGTGAGGAATTGGTGGTCAAGGCTATCCAAGACCAGAAAGCCAAGCTAGTCTTTCTAGCACAGGATGCTGGTCCCAATCTGACCAAGAAGATTCAAGATAAAAGTGACTATTATCAAGTAGAAGTTATAACCGTGTTTTCAACACTGGAATTAAGCATAGCAGTCGGAAAATCGAGAAAGGTTTTGGCTGTGACAGATGCTGGATTTACAAAGAAAATGAGGTCTCTTATGGAATAGAAGAGGAGGACATGATTTGTCTAAGAAAAGATTGTACGAAATCGCAAAAGAACTTGGAAAAGAAAGTAAAGAAGTTGTAGCGCGTGCAAAAGAGTTGGGCTTGGATGTGAAAAGCCACTCATCGAGCGTGGAAGAAGCTGTCGCTACAAAAATCGCTGCCAGCTTTAAGCCTGCAGCTGCTCCGAAAGCAGAAGCAAAACCTGCAGCACCAAAAGCAAGTGCAGAAAAGAAAGCCGAAAAATCTGAGCCAGCTAAACCAGCTGTAGCCAAGGAAGAGGCAAAAGCGCCAGAGCAAGTCGCTCTGAAGGCAGAAAAAGTAGCAACTAAACCGCAAAGCCGTAATTTTAAGGCTGAGCGTGAAGCTCGTGCCAAAGAGCAGGCAGAACGACGCAAGCAAAACAAGGGCAATAACCGTGACCAACAACAAAACGGAAACCGTCAGAAAAACGACGGTCGCAATGGTGGAAAACAAGGTCAAGGCAACCGCGACAATCGTCGTTTTAATGACCAAGCTAAGAAACAGCAAGGCCAGCAAAATCGTGGCAATGAGCGCCGTCAACAAGAGGACAAACGTCCAAATCAAGCGGCTCCACGTATTGACTTTAAAGCCCGTGCAGCAGCCCTAAAAGCAGAGCAAAATGCAGAATATGCACGTTCAAGTGAGGAACGTTTCAAGCAGACTCAGGCTGCCAAAGAAGCCTTGGCCCAAGCTAACAAACGCAAGGAACCAGAGGAAATCTTTGAAGAAGCTGCCAAGTTAGCTGAACAAGCGCAACAAGTTCAAGCAGTGGTTGAACCAGCTCCTGTAGCTAAAGAAGCACCAGTGGATACACGTCGTAAAAAACAAGCTCGACCAGACAAAGAACGTGATGATTATGATCACGAAGAAGATGGTCCTAGAAAACAACAAAAGAATCGAAGTAGTCAAAATCAAGTGAGAAATCAAAGAAATAGTAACTGGAATAACAACAAAAAGAACAAAAAAGGCAATAACAAGAACAACCGCAATCAGACTCCAAAACCTGTTACAGAGCGTAAATTCCATGAATTGCCAACAGAATTTGAATATACAGATGGTATGACCGTTGCGGAAATCGCAAAACGTATCAAACGTGAACCAGCTGAAATCGTTAAGAAACTTTTCATGATGGGTGTCATGGCCACACAAAACCAATCCTTGGATGGGGAAACAATTGAACTCCTCATGGTGGATTATGGTATCGAAGCCAAACAAAAGGTTGAAGTGGATAATGCCGACATCGAACGTTTCTTTGTCGAAGATGGTTATCTCAATGAAGATGAATTAGTAGAGCGTCCACCAGTTGTAACCATTATGGGACACGTTGACCACGGTAAGACAACACTCCTAGATACCCTTCGTAACTCTCGTGTTGCGACAGGTGAAGCAGGTGGTATCACGCAGCATATCGGTGCCTACCAAATCGTGGAAAATGGTAAGAAGATTACCTTCCTTGATACACCAGGACACGCGGCCTTTACATCTATGCGTGCGCGTGGTGCTTCTGTTACCGATATTACTATCTTGGTCGTAGCGGCAGATGACGGGGTTATGCCTCAGACTATCGAAGCCATTAACCACTCAAAAGCGGCGAACGTTCCAATCATCGTAGCCATTAACAAGATTGATAAACCAGGTGCTAACCCAGAACGCGTTATCGGTGAATTGGCAGAGCATGGAGTTATGTCAACTGCTTGGGGTGGAGATTCTGAATTTGTTGAAATCTCGGCTAAATTCAACCAAAACATCGAAGAATTGTTGGAAACAGTCCTTCTTGTGGCTGAAATCCAAGAACTCAAAGCAGACCCAACAGTGCGTGCGATCGGTACAGTTATCGAAGCTCGCTTGGATAAAGGAAAAGGTGCGGTCGCAACCCTTCTTGTTCAACAAGGTACCTTGAATGTACAAGACCCAATCGTTGTCGGAAATACCTTCGGTCGTGTCCGTGCTATGACCAACGACCTTGGTCGTCGTGTTAAGGTAGCAGGTCCATCAACACCAGTCTCAATCACAGGTTTGAACGAAGCGCCAATGGCGGGTGACCACTTTGCTGTTTACGAGGATGAAAAATCTGCGCGTGCAGCAGGTGAAGAGCGTGCCAAACGTGCCCTTATGAAGCAACGTCAAGCTACCCAACGTGTCAGCCTTGAAAACCTCTTTGATACGCTTAAAGCTGGTGAACTCAAATCAGTTAACGTTATCATCAAGGCTGACGTACAAGGTTCTGTTGAAGCCCTTTCTGCCTCACTTCAGAAGATCGATGTGGAAGGTGTCAAAGTGACCATCGTTCACTCAGCGGTCGGTGCCATTAATGAATCAGACGTGACCCTTGCTGAAGCTTCAAATGCCTTTATCGTTGGTTTCAACGTACGCCCTACACCACAAGCTCGTCAACAAGCAGAAGCTGACGATGTGGAAATCCGTCTCCACAGCATTATCTACAAGGTTATCGAAGAGATGGAAGAAGCCATGAAAGGGATGCTTGATCCAGAATTCGAAGAAAAAGTTATCGGTGAAGCAGTTATTCGTGAAACCTTCAAGGTGTCTAAAGTGGGAACTATCGGTGGATTCATGGTTATCAACGGTAAGGTTACCCGCGATTCTAAAGTCCGTGTAATCCGTGACGGTGTTGTTATCTATGATGGCGAACTAGCAAGCTTGAAACACTACAAAGACGACGTGAAAGAAGTTACAAACGGTCGTGAAGGTGGGTTGATGATCGATGGCTACAATGATATCAAGATGGATGATGTGATTGAGGCTTATGTCATGGAAGAAATCAAGAGATAATAGAGAAACGATAGCTCATTTGACTCGTCGTCAACAGCGCCTTGATGAACTTCAGTTCTATCTAAGGCTTGTTTCCTAGATTCAAATGGCTCTAGTTCCTCTATCTAATAGAAATAGCTAGGTCTGCTGGCCTAGCTTTTGGTTCAAAGTAGAGAAAGGAATATCATGGCAAATCATTTCCGTACGGATCGTGTGGGCATGGAAATCAAGCGTGAAGTCAATGAGATTTTGCAAAAGAAAGTCCGTGATCCGCGTGTCCAAGGCGTGACCATCACAGATGTTCAGATGCTAGGTGATTTATCTGTTGCCAAGGTTTACTACACCATTTTGAGTAACCTTGCTTCGGATAACCAAAAAGCCCAAATCGGGCTTGAAAAAGCAACTGGTACCATCAAACGTGAACTTGGTCGCAATTTGAAATTGTACAAAATCCCAGATTTGACCTTCGTCAAAGACGAATCCATCGAATATGGAAACAAGATTGACGAGATGCTACGCAATCTGGATAAGAACTAAAGAAGAGGGGCAACCCTCTTTTTTGGTGGAGGAAAAGTCAATAAAACATGCTGTCGGAATCTTTCCAGAGTTAAACATTATTAAAAAGCTTTATAAAATTCAACTTATATGATGTTATAGGGATTAGAAAGAGTAAATTTCACAGAAATGGTCAGTAAGACTGGTATCGTCAATATTTTAAAGTGTAGTTAAACGAGGGAAGATAATATGGGCCTTATAAAAATTCTAGCTAAAACTTACGGGAATTACTTTTTGACCATGCAAGGTGTAAAAGTAATGAAAACGATAAAGAAAGATGACAATGTCGTTGTCGGTCTGGGGAAACTTTTTATTGCAGACAAGTTAATGGATACGGCTCGGTGGCTCATCAAGCAAGAGGATAGAAAATGAAATTTTTATGGGCAATTCTTGCCATTATTTTTATCAAACCGATTATTGGGATTGTGAAATTCTTGTGGATGATCATCTCTTTTGCAGTCCAATTGCTGTTTTACAAGCTATTATTTAAAATATTGGATTGGCTCTTTAAACTTATTTAGGTCGTAATTCAAGTCGCAGATAACTAGCAGGAACTCCACTGCTAGTTTTTTAATCTCTTTCCTTGTGGTATAATAAAAACAGTAAAATCATTTTAGAACATACAATGGAGGTCGTCATGGACAATATCATAGATGTGTCAATTCCTGTTGCAGAAGTGGTGGATAAGCATCCAGAAGTCTTGGAAATTCTAGTTGAGCTTGGTTTTAAACCTCTTGCCAATCCCTTGATGCGCAATACAGTTGGTCGTAAAGTATCACTCAAACAGGGTTCTAAGCTTGAAGGAACTCTATGGACAAGATTGTCCGCACACTGGAAGCTAATGGCTACGAAGTGATTGGATTAGACTAATGGCAGATGAACGGATTCATGTCCTACGGGATATTTTGTTAGAATTGCATAATGGCGCCTCTCCTGAGTCGGTTCAGGAGCGTTTTGATGCGACCTTTGCGGGTGTCTCAGCCATAGAGATTTCTCTCATGGAGCACGAGCTGATGAACTCAGACTCAGGTGTCACCTTTGAAGATGTCATGGAACTCTGCGATGTCCATGCCAATCTTTTTAAAAATGCTATTAAAGGTGTCGAAGTAGAGGATACTGAGCATCCAGGTCACCCAGTTCGGATTTTCAAAGAAGAAAATCTGGCCCTCCGTGCAGCTTTGATTCGCATTCGGAGATTGTTAGATACCTATGAGTCTATGGAAGATGAGGAAATGCTGGCGGAGATGCGTAAGGGTTTGGTGCGTCAGATGGGACTTGTGGGGCAATTTGACATCCACTACCAGCGTAAGGAAGAACTTTTCTTTCCTATCATGGAGCGCTATGGACACGATTCACCTCCAAAAGTTATGTGGGGAGTGGATGACCAGATTAGGGAACTCTTTCAAATAGCTCTAACGACAGCTGAGTCACTGCCAGAAGTGTCGATTAGCAGTGTAAAAGAAACTTTTGAAGCCTTTGCGACAGAGTTTGAAAGTATGATTTTCAAGGAAGAGTCCATCCTTCTCATGATTCTCCTTGAATCCTTTACTCAGGATGATTGGCTTCAGATTGCGGAGGAGAGCGATGCCTATGGCTATGCCATCATCCGTCCGTCTGAGAAATGGGTGCCAGAACGTCAGAGTTTTATTGAGGAAAAGAGTGCAGAGGAGCCTGTACAGTTAGATGCGGCAGAGGGTCAAGTTCAGCAAGTTATTGATACGCCAGAAGGCCAGTTCACCATTACCTTTACCCCTAAGGAAAAGGAAGCAGTGCTGGACCGCCATAGTCAACAGGCTTTTGGCAATGGCTATCTTTCAGTCGAGCAGGCCAATCTCATCCTCAATCACCTCCCTATGGAGATTACCTTTGTCAATAAAGACGACATTTTCCAGTATTACAATGACAATACGCCAGCTGATGAGATGATTTTCAAACGGACGCCGTCTCAAATCGGGCGCAATGTCGAACTCTGTCATCCGCCTAAGTACTTGGACAAGGTCAAAACCATCATGAAGGGGCTTCGTGAAGGGGTCAAGGATAAGTATGAAATGTGGTTCAAGTCAGAGTCTCGAGGTAAGTTTGTTCATATTACCTACGCTGCAGTTCATGATGAAGAGGGAGAATTTCAAGGTGTGTTGGAGTATGTTCAGGATATCCAGCCCTACCGTGAGATTGACACGGACTATTTCCGTGGATTAGAATAAGGAGAAAAAATGAGTTACGAACAAGAATTTATGAAGGAATTTGAAGCCTGGGTCAATACCCAGATTATGATCAATGACATGGCGCACAAGGAAAGCCAAAAAGTCTACGAAGAAGACCAGGACGAACGTGCTAAAGATGCTATGATTCGTTACGAAAGCCGCATGGATGCTTATCAGTTCTTGCTTGGTAAGTTTGAAAATTTCAAGGCAGGTAAGGGATTCCATGAATTGCCAGATGGCTTATTCGGTGAGCGAAATTATTAAACGAGATAGATTCTTGATTTTTTTACTAAAAATCTTGATAGAATATTTATATTAAATCCTTGTCAGAGCAGGGGTTTTTTTATTGAAAGGATTTTTATCATGTCAAAGAAACTCAATCGTAAAAAAACAATTACGAAATAGCCTCCGTCGTGCAGGTGCTTTTTCAAGTACTGTGACTAAGGTTGTAGAAGAGACAAAAAAAGTCGTAAAACGTGCAGAACAGTCAGCAAGCCAAGCTAGTAAGGCTGTTTCTAAAAAAGTTGAACAAGCAGTAGAAGCTACCAAAGAGCAAGCTCAAAAAGTAGCCAATTCTGTAGAAGATTTTGCAGCAAACTTGGGTGGACTTCCACTTGACCGTGCTAAAACCTTCTATGATGAAGGAATCAAGTCTGCTTCAGATTTCAAAAACTGGACTGAAAAAGAACTCCTTGCCTTGAAAGGAATCGGCCCAGCTACCATCAAGAAATTGAAAGAAAACGGCATCAAATTCAAGTAATCTTTCTTGTCCCTTGCATTTCCGTCAAAATCTTGCTACAATATAGCCATTAGAGGTGTTTTGAATCCCACATTTTACAGAAAGTGGCGGTGCTGAGAAGTCCACAAATGTGTCAAAACTAGTTGCTAATGGATGAAAAATTGAAATAAAAGTGTCTTTTTGTTTTAAAGACGAGAGTTGCGGGCAACTGCCCGAAATTGGGTGGTACCGCGGATAAACACATTCGTCCCTGTCATGTAGATGGCAGGGGCGATTTTTTGTAGAAAGCGAGGTGAGAAGAATGTCAAGAGCTGAATTACCAGAACGCTTAGAAACCGAACGGCTCGTCTTGCGAGTTCGTACAGTGACTGATGCCGAAGATATTCATGCCTACGCTAGTCTCCCAGAGGTCGCCTATCCAGCAGGCTTTCCGCCTGTCAAGACCTTGGAAGATGAGATTTATTATCGGGAGCATATTCTTCCAGAACGCAATCAAAAGGAAAATCTCCCAGCTGGTTATGGAATTGTCGTCAAAGGAACCGATAAAGTCATTGGTTCTGTTGACTTCAACCACCGCCATGCGGATGATGTGCTAGAGCTTGGCTACACCTTGCACCCAGACTATTGGGGACGAGGTTATGTGCCAGAAGCAGCGCGTGCCTTGATTGACATAGCTTTTAGAGAACTAGGTCTTCACAAGATTGAACTCTCTTGCTTTGGTTACAATACCCAAAGTCAACGAGTCGCAGAGAAACTTGGCTTTACTCTGGAAGCTCGCATCCGAGACCGCAAAGATGCCCAAGGCAAGCGCTGTGATGATTTGAGATATGGCTTGCTGAAGAGTGAGTGGGAGGTAATTTGATGCATCTTTTCATCATTGGTGCTCCGGCCTCAGGAAAAATGACGATTGGTCAAGAACTATCTCGACTGACGGATTCTACCCTCTTTTATAACCATCAAGCCATCGATTTTGCACTAGAAATCTATCAGGATTATACCGAGGAGATGTGGGAATTTGTTCGTGGAATTACCTTTTCTTTCCTTGGAGCTAGCGCTAGAAATCAGAGATATGTGATTTTAACAGACGTGATTGATTTTTCAAATCAGTACCAGCTGATGTATTTGAAGCAAATTCAAGATTTGTTGAATGACTATCATCAAGAGATTCTTTTTGTTGAATTGGAAACAAGCCTTGAAGAGCGTTTACATCGAAATCGAACGGAGAATCGATTAAAGCACAAACCCTTAAAACGACACATTGAGGTATCTGAAAGAGAAATTTTAGAGACCGCTGAAACACTTCAATTAAATTCCCAACATCAACCAAATGAGTTGCACCACTACTTTAAAATAAATAATACGAATTTGTCTGCAGAAGAAGCTGCTAAGCAAATTCAAAATAAAATGAATACAATAGAGAAAGGACAAACACATGTCTAAAGAACTTTCACCTAAATACAATCCAGCCGAGGTTGAGGCTGGTCGTTACCAAAAATGGCTTGATGCTGATGTTTTCAAGCCTTCAGGCGATCAAAAGGCTAAGCCTTACTCAATCGTCATTCCACCACCAAACGTAACTGGGAAACTTCACCTTGGTCACGCTTGGGATACGACTCTTCAGGATATTATTATCCGTCAAAAACGTATGCAAGGTTTTGATACCCTTTGGCTTCCAGGGATGGACCACGCTGGGATTGCGACCCAGGCTAAGGTTGAGGAGCGCTTGCGTGGTGAGGGCATTTCCCGCTATGATCTTGGTCGTGAGAAATTCCTCGAGAAAGTCTGGGAATGGAAAGACGAATATGCCACTACCATCAAGGAACAATGGGGCAAGATGGGGCTCTCTGTAGACTACTCTCGCGAGCGTTTCACTCTTGACGAAGGCTTGTCGAAAGCCGTTCGCAAGGTCTTTGTGGACCTTTACAAGAAAGGCTGGATCTACCGTGGTGAGTTTATCATCAACTGGGACCCAGCTGCTCGCACAGCCCTTTCTGATATCGAGGTTATCCATAAGGATGTCGAAGGTGCCTTCTACCACATGAACTACATGCTGGAAGACGGTTCACGCGCCCTTGAAGTTGCTACAACTCGTCCTGAGACTATGTTTGGGGACGTTGCGGTTGCGGTCAATCCAGAAGACCCACGTTACAATGACTTGATTGGTAAAAATGTTGTCCTTCCAATCGCTAATAAATTGATTCCAATCGTTGGAGACGAACACGCTGATCCTGAGTTTGGTACTGGTGTCGTGAAAATCACACCTGCCCACGATCCAAACGACTTCTTGGTTGGTCAACGTCATAACTTGCCACAAGTCAATGTTATGAACGACGACGGTACTATGAATGACTTAGCCTTCGAATTTGCAGGTATGGATCGTTTTGAAGCTCGTAAGGCAGTCGTTGCTAAGTTGGAAGAAATCGGCGCTCTCGTTAAAATCGAAAAACGTGTTCACAGTGTTGGTCACTCAGAGCGTACAGGTGTAGTGGTTGAACCACGCTTGTCTACTCAATGGTTCGTTAAGATGGATCAATTGGCGAAAAATGCTATTGCCAACCAAGACACAGAGGACAAAGTTGAATTCTATCCACCTCGTTTCAACGATACCTTCCTCCAATGGATGGAAAATGTCCACGACTGGGTAATCTCTCGTCAGCTTTGGTGGGGTCACCAAATCCCTGCTTGGTACAATGCTGATGGTGAAATGTATGTCGGCGAAGAAGCTCCAGAAGGTGACGGATGGACTCAAGACGAAGACGTCTTGGATACTTGGTTCAGTTCTGCCCTTTGGCCGTTCTCAACCATGGGCTGGCCTGATGTCGACTCAGAAGACTTCAAACGTTACTTCCCAACTTCAACCTTGGTTACAGGTTACGACATTATCTTCTTCTGGGTATCCCGTATGATCTTCCAATCATTGGAATTCACTGATCGTCAGCCATTCCAAAACGTTCTGATTCACGGTCTCATTCGTGATGAGCAAGGACGTAAGATGTCTAAGTCTCTCGGTAACGGGATTGACCCAATGGATGTCATCGAGAAATACGGTGCCGATGCCCTTCGTTGGTTCCTTTCAAATGGTTCTGCACCAGGACAAGACGTGCGTTTCTCTTACGAGAAAATGGATGCTTCTTGGAACTTCATTAACAAGATTTGGAACATCTCTCGCTACATCCTCATGAACAATGAAGGATTGACTATTGAGCAAGCAACTGCCAATGTGGAAAAAGTTGTTAACAAGGAAGCTGGAAATGTTACAGACCGCTGGATTCTCCACAACCTCAATGAAACGATCGGAAAAGCAACTGCCAACTTTGATAAGTTTGAGTTTGGTGTTGCTGGACACATCCTCTACAACTTCATCTGGGACGAGTTTGCGGACTGGTATGTTGAATTGACCAAGGAAGTCCTTTATAGCGACAATGAAGAAGAGAAAGTCATCACACGTTCTGTTCTCCTTTATACTTTGGACAAGATCCTTCGTCTCCTCCACCCAATCATGCCATTCGTGACAGAGGAAATCTTTGGACAAATCTCAGAAGGATCTATCGTGACAGCAGAATACCCAACTGTCAACCCAGCCTTTGAAGACCTTGCAGCTCACACTGGTGTAGAAAGCCTCAAAGACTTGATCCGTGCCGTTCGTAATGCGCGTGCGGAAGTAAACGTAGCACCAAGCAAGCCTATCACCATCCTTGTTAAGACAAGCGATAGCGACTTGGAAGCCTTCTTTAACAGCAATGTCAACTACATCAAACGCTTTACAAATCCAGAACACTTGGAAATCGCATCAACCATCCCTGCACCTGAACTTGCCATGTCAAGCGTCATCACAGGAGCAGAAATCTACCTGCCACTGGCAGACCTCCTCAATGTCGAAGAAGAATTGGCTCGTCTCGACAAGGAACTGGCTAAATGGCAAAAAGAACTGGACATGGTCGGCAAGAAGATCTCTAACGAACGCTTCGTAGCCAACGCCAAACCAGAAGTTGTCCAAAAAGAACGCGACAAACAAGCCGACTACCAAGCCAAATACGACGCGACCGTAGCACGTATTGATGAGATGAAGAAACTCGTGAAATAAACATAGAAACACGGTGATGAGCCGTGTTTTTTGGTATAATGAAATCAATATTTATTGATGGAGAAAGTGATGTCCAAACACCCTCATTATGAATTGTTAAATTTAATTGGCTACGGTCTTGCCAAGTTTAATAAGCTTTTTGTAAAAGAATTTCAATGTTCTAGCAAGTCGGAGTTTTATCGCTATGTGGTTTCTCTGGGAGTTGCTGAAACAACTGGAGTTGTAAAAAATAGAATGGATTTATTTGATCCTTATTTTGACAATAATCGAAAAGGTTGGTGGCAGAAAGCTGAAGTTTACCGTTTTCGTAAAGATTTAATTGATATGATGTTTGGAAATGAAGATGTTCATAGTTATGCTGAAATCGTTAAAATGTTACTTGCCAGTGAAGGAAAGCGAACAGGCATTACTACCATTGAAAAACCAATTATTCGAACTAAATTCAAACGTCTACAGGAAACGGGGATGGAGGCAGAGAATTATTTTATCCTTCATTTTGATAAAGAAGAAATTCCGAGATGGACAGTTAACTGATGCCCGTCTTTATGGTGATGGATATGACTTTCAGGTAGATGTCCAAGAGCATTCCTACCTTGCCGAAGTTAAAGGGATTCGAAAATCTAAGGGTCGCATTCGATTGACTGCCAGAGAATATGAAAAAGCCAAAGAGTTTAAATCAGATTTTATTTTATCTCTAGTCACCAACCTAGATGATATTCCAAAGTTAGTGTTAATCGATAATCCTTTAAAACATTTTGAGTTTAAAAAGAATATTATAAAAAATGAAATCATTGAATATAGAAGCTTAGAAGATTTGTATTAGTTCCCCCTTAACTTTTCTAGTTGAAAAAATGAGAAGTCTTGACAAGCCAACGTTTAAATGAACTGGAAATCAACGGTATTCGATTGACCAAGTTTAAAAATGAGGAAATCGGTATTGAAGTCATCTGGATTGATACCGAAAATCCACCTAGCGATACCATTGGCTGGGTAGCAAAGAAATAAAAAGTTCGCGGTCTTTTTGTTTTGTGTTTTACAGTTTTTTCTTGACAAGTCTTTCTTTTTTATGGTATTCTTTTATGCAACAAGTGTTGCGCAACAAATGTTACGTGAAAGGAGTCTTATGCCACCAAAGGTTAAATTTAGTAAAGAGGCTATCATTGGAAGAGCTTTACAATTGGTGAGAGAAGAGGGCATGGCTAGTTTGACGGCTCGAGCATTAGCGGAGCAACTGGGAGCCACACCAAGAGTCATTTTTGGGCAATTTGCCAATATGGCCGAGTTACAAGCAGAGGTTATTGGTGCTGCGGAAATGGTAGTGGTGGAGTATATTCGTAAGGCCTTAGAAGATGAGAAGCCTTTTCGATCCGTCGGGGTTGCTTATATCCTTTTCGCCTCAAAAGAACCCCAACTCTTTCAATTGCTTTTCCAAAATCCCAGTAAAGATCCGATTCGTCGCTTTCAAGATTTTCTTCCCATGAAGGATCATAGTTACCAATTGGTTCTGGATTCAATCGTCGCAGACTATCCTTTGACTGTAGAGGAGGCTGGTCGCTTGTACCAGCATCTATTTATCTACTCACACGGGATGGCCTCAATGGTTGCTTCTGGCATTTATCAATTCAGCATGGAAGAAGTGATTGGATTACTGACAGAGGTTTGTCAATCTCTCATCAAAGAAATGGTAGGAAAGAAATGATTCAACTAGAAAATGTGCACAAAAGTTACGGCCAAACCAAGGTTTTAAAAGGGATTGATTTGCAGATTCAAGACCAGGATGATGTGGTTATCCTCGGTCCTTCTGGATCAGGCAAGTCAACTCTCTTAAACGTTCTGTCAGGTTTAGAAAAGGTAGACGAGGGACATATACTCATTCAAGGACAGGATTTGGCTCAACTCACAGATACTCAATTGACAGCCTTTAGACGTGAGAAGATTGCCTTTATTTTTCAGCAGTATTATTTATTGCCTAATCTAACAGTCAGACAGAATGTAAAGATGGGGGCAGACCTGGCAAACAATCATGATTTTTTGCAGATTATCGAGGATTTGGGACTTGGCGATAAGCTGGACAAGTATCCGAGTGAATTGTCAGGTGGGGAACAGCAGAGAGTCTCCATTGCTCGGGCCTTGGCCAAAAAGCCAGAGATTCTTTTCTTAGATGAGCCGACGGGAGCCCTGGATGAAGAAACGGGGCGCAAGATTCTCGACTATATCTGGGAGTTAAAGGAACAGCTTGGTTTGACCCTCATCATGGTGACGCATAACCAAAATGTTGCGGATATGGCAAGAACCATCATTCGTGTCAATAGTGGCAAGATTACCGAAGTTGTGACCAATGATCAGCCTCAGACTGCTTATGAGATTGGATGGTAAGCCATGTTTTCAGTAAAAGATATTCGAAAATTAGTTGTCGTCAGTATAATTGGGGCTTGTGCGGTCTTTGTGGCCAATCTCTTCTTGAATTTTTACTTGGACATCGAGCAGTTGGAGATTTCTAAAACTAATCCCATGATTCAGACCTACTATGACGCTCAGGTTTCGCTTTCCTGGATGGTGGCTATGGTCAGTGGAGTCGTCTTGTCCTTGACGTCGGTCCTTCTCATGTGTTTTTATATCAAACAATTTGTCGATGATCACAAGGAACAATTAGGAATTTTAAAGGCTTTGGGCTATAGCAATGGCCAGTTGGCTAAACGATTTTGGGCATTTGGGCTCAGTTTTGGTGTCGGAGCGCTTCTTGGCTATTTCGCTTCTTTTCTTATGATGGGGCATTTTTATGACTTCCGGAATGAAAAGGGGATCCTGCCAGAAATTACCATTCATTTTCATTGGCAGCTCTTGCTTGCTTTTGTGGTCCTTCCAACGGCATTTTTTATGCTTATCGCGGTTGGTTATGCTAGAAGACAACTACAAACGCCGGCTCTTCGCTTATTGAAAAAGTCCCCAACACCAATCAAGGTTAGAAGGAGAAAGAGGGCTCCTAAGAAAGAGAAAGACTTCCTAAAAGAGCTGTCTTCGTCACTAATTTGGGGGAGAAAATCTATCCTATTTTTTGTAGTCTTTGGCTCTATGTGTTTTGCGGCCATGGTTCAATTGTCCTTTGGTCTAAGGGAGTACACAGATGACATCATCCAAACCATGATGATCATGATTGGCTTGATCCTTTCTTTCTCTATTCTCTTTTTGTCATTGGGGATTGTCGTCTCAGAAAGTCGCGAAACCCTGGCTCTTATGAAGGCTTTTGGCTATACAGATCGTGAATGCCAAGGTCATATCCTATCTCCCTATCGTTTCTGGGCCTATCTAGGATTTGTTCTTGGGACAGCTTATCAGTACGCTATCATGGAAATCTTGATTGGTGTGATCAAAGATACGGTTCCTGAAAGATTGAGCATCACTTTGATGGGAATGTTTGCATCTGGACTTTGATCGGTTTTGCTGTGGTTTATGAAAGCCTCTTTTATCTATCCAACAGAAAACTCCAAAAGCAAACCATCAAAGAAGTACTTTTAGCTGAATAAATAGAGAAGGTTGGATTCTCCAGCCTTTTTCTTATGAAACTCATTAACAAGAGAAGGATTTTTCACTATTCTAGGTAAAATGAAATAAAGGAAAGAAAATGAAGTTACTGGCAGGACCTGAAATGATTTTTTACTTGATTTGACGCAACAAATAATCCTTTATCTCTGTAGGAATCCTCTTGCAGTTTGTGGTTGGTATTGGAGTTGCAGCCTTGAGTTATAAATAAATCAATATACCTGTGGTCATGTTACACAGGTCTTTCAATTAGCTGAAATATTTCACCTTTATTTTTTCTTAACCTTTGACTATTCCGCAAAATTATCGTAAAATAAAGAGTAAATGATAAAATGAGGTCAGAGTCTGTTCGCTCTGGCGATAGTAGTATAAATGAGGAGAAACGCTTTGGAATTAGAAGTATTTGCTGGGCAAGAAAAAAGTGAACTATCTATGATTGAGGTAGCGCGTGCTATCTTGGAACTTCGTGGTCGCGATCATGAGATGCATTTTAGCGATCTTGTAAACGAAATTCAAAACTACCTTGGAACATCAAACAGCGATATCCGCGAAGCTTTGCCTTTGTTCTACACAGAGTTGAACTTTGACGGTAGCTTCATCTCACTTGGAGACAACAAATGGGGACTTCGTTCATGGTATGGTGTGGACGAAATTGATGAAGAAATCATCGCTCTTGAGGAAAATGATGACGATGAAGTAGCACCAAAAGCTAAGAAAAAACGTGTTAATGCCTTCATGGATGGTGATTCAGATGCTATTGACTACAATGCAGATGATCCAGAAGATGAAGATGCATACGAAGCAGATCCTGCTCTTTCATACGATGATGAAAATCCAGATGATGAGAAAAATGAAGTGGAAGCTTATGATGCAGAAATCAACGAAATCGCCCCAGATGACTTGGGTGAAGACGTGGATCTCAACGAAGAAGACGACGAGTTTTCAGACGATGATTCTGAAAACGTCGAGGAATAAAAGTTAGCTATTGACAATTATCCTATTTTTAGGTATCATATTGTTCGGGCACCTCTTTTAGAGGTCGGGGCTCCCTAGTTCTTAGGGAGCTATTTTTGTTTTTCAAGAAGTTATCTTCTTGTATTTTGGTTGTGAATCTGGTGCAGTCGTTCCAGATTATTCTTATTAGTAGGGTCTTGTTTTCTATGTCCCCTCGTAGTTAACAAGACCTTGAGCATTTTAGAAAGAGGAATTTATGTCTACGAAATATATTTTTGTAACTGGTGGTGTGGTATCGTCTATTGGGAAAGGGATTGTGGCAGCAAGTCTGGGCCGTCTCTTGAAAAATCGTGGTCTCAAAGTAACCATTCAAAAGTTTGATCCTTATATCAATATCGATCCGGGAACTATGAGTCCTTACCAGCACGGGGAAGTTTTTGTGACAGATGACGGAGCTGAGACAGATTTGGACTTGGGTCACTATGAACGTTTCATCGATATCAATCTTAACAAATATTCCAACGTGACAACTGGTAAAATTTACAGTGAAGTTCTTCGTAAAGAACGCCGTGGAGAATACCTTGGGGCAACTGTTCAAGTCATTCCTCATATCACAGATGCTTTGAAAGAAAAAATCAAGCGTGCCGCTCTAACGACCGATTCTGATGTCATTATCACAGAGGTTGGTGGAACAGTAGGAGATATCGAGTCCTTGCCATTCTTAGAGGCCCTTCGTCAGATGAAGGCAGATGTGGGTGCGGATAACGTTATGTATATCCATACAACCTTGCTTCCTTACCTCAAGGCTGCTGGTGAAATGAAGACCAAACCAACTCAACACTCTGTAAAAGAATTGCGTGGTTTGGGAATCCAACCAAATATGTTGGTTATTCGTACAGAAGAGCCAGCTGGTCAAGGGATTAAAAATAAACTGGCCCAGTTCTGTGATGTGGCACCTGAAGCTGTTATCGAATCGTTGGATGTTGAACACCTTTACCAAATTCCATTGAACTTGCAGGCTCAAGGTATGGATCAAATTGTCTGTGATCATTTGAAATTAGACGCACCAGTAGCAGATATGACAGAATGGTCAGCTATGGTGGACAAGGTCATGAACCTTAAGAAACAAGTTAAGATTTCCCTTGTTGGTAAGTATGTTGAGTTGCAAGATGCCTACATCTCTGTGGTTGAAGCCTTGAAACACTCTGGTTATGCCAACGACGCAGAAGTTAAAATCAATTGGATCAATGCCAATGATGTGACAGCAGAGAATGTGGAAGAGCTCTTGTCTGATGCGGACGGAATCATCGTACCAGGAGGTTTTGGTCAACGTGGTACGGAAGGGAAATCCAAGCCATTCGCTATGCACGTGAAAATGATGTTCCAATGTTAGGTGTCTGCTTGGGAATGCAGTTGACATGTATCGAGTTTGCTCGTAACGTTTTAGGCCTTGAAGGTGCCAATTCTGCAGAGCTTGCACCAGAAACAAAATACCCTATCATTGATATCATGCGTGATCAGATTGATGTTGAGGATATGGGTGGAACCCTTCGTTTGGGGCTTTATCCATCTAAGTTGAAACGTGGCTCTAAGGCAGCAGCTGCTTATCACAATCAAGAAGTGGTGCAACGCCGTCACCGTCACCGTTATGAGTTTAACAATGCCTTCCGTGAGCAGTTTGAGGCAGCAGGCTTTGTCTTCTCAGGAGTTTCTCCAGACAATCGTTTGGTCGAAATCGTGGAAATTCCTGAAAATAAATTCTTTGTAGCGTGTCAGTATCACCCTGAACTGTCAAGCCGTCCAAATCGCCCAGAAGAACTCTACACTGCTTTTGTGACTGCAGCAGTTGAGAACAGCAATTAGTTAAATCAGAACCTTTGAGAAGAATCTCAGAGGTTTTTTGCTTGTATATTTAGGATATGAGTTGCAAAATAAAAACATAGTGATATAATTAACATAAAAAATCCTAAGGAGGATCTACGATGAAAAAAATCACATTATTTGGTTTGTCTCTAGCTGGTCTAGCTTTACTGGCTTTTCCACATTCAGGGCAGGCATTTGAGCTTAAAGAAGAATGGGTTGTTAAGTGTGGAGTGCAGTATCAAGATGGCAAGATTCTTCGGTTTAACAATGGTCATGAAGTGGATATCAAAGTCTTGGATTTACCAAAAACCGAGAAAATCGAGTGGACGGTTAGTCTCAATGGTCAAGATCAGACTGTCAATTTCCTAGGTCAAGAAAGGATAAGTCTATGATTGGTATAGAAGGGCGTTACCTGAATTTCTATGTTCCATATGGCTATAGAGGAGATATCAAGGTCGAAGCTAAGAGCGGAAACGAAGTGAAGACCTGGTCAACGAAAGTTGTGGATGATATTCATAATGATAGTGGAAAGAGAGGCTACTATCGTCTTGAAGAATCAAATGGTCAATACACCTACCTCGATGCTAAATGGGATTATCAAACCAAGACCTACACTGCTACCTTACCAGAGACTGTCAATGGTCAAAAAGTCTATGCTTGGGCAGATTATGACAATGGCGAGTTGAAACTTGAAAAACTAAAATCTATCAGTCACAAATATGATGGAGGATCTTTCAAAGAACTTTATCCGATTGTAAAAGCAGAAAGCTGGCTAAAATCAAACCAAAACTGGTACTATCAAAAACAGGGTCAATTAGTGCAGAATGCTTGGGTTAAAGACAAGGGAACTTGGTACTTTATGAATGATAAAGGAGTCATGTTCAATCAAACTTGGCTTTATCAAGGTAGCAATTGGTATGCCTTTAAATCATCAGGAGCTATGATTGCTAGTGGTTGGCTTTACGACCAAGGCAAGTGGTACTATTTATCAACTTCAGGCTCTATGAAAGCAAGCGCTTGGGTTTATGACAAGGGAGAATGGTATTATGTAAGTTCTTCTGGTGCCATGATTGCGAATGATTGGGTCAAAGATAATGGCAAGTGGTATTATCTGGCTTCATCAGGTAAGATGCTTCGCAATACCTACACGCCTGATGGTTACTACGTTGGCAACTCAGGTGCCTGGCAATAAGAATAATACTCTTCGAAAATCTCTTCAAACCATGTCAGCTTCCATCTGCAACCTCAAAACAGTGTTTTGAGCAACCTGCGGCTAGCTTCCTAGTTTGCTCTTTGCTTTTCATTGAGTATAAGAAGTCCTTTTCCTTAAAGGAAGGGACTTTTTACTTGCTTTTCTGCTGCTTCCTCATTTGTCCTAAAGCCTTTTTTGTGTTAAAATGAATGGTATGAAAGCTAAAAAAATGTGGATGGCAGGTCTGGCTCTGCTTGCTATTGGGAGCCTTGCCCTTGTTACGAAAAAAGTTGCAGATGACCGTAAGCTCATGGAGACTCAGGAAGAGTTGACAGCAATTGTTCGAGACCATTTTTCCGACATGGGGGAAATTGCGACCCTCTATGTTCAAGTTTATGAAAGTAGTCTAGAAAGACTTGTCGGAGGGGTTGTTTTTGAGGATGGCCGTCATTATACCTTTGTCTATGAAAATGAAGACCTAGTCTATGAGGAGGAAGTCTTATGATACAACCAGCAAGTTTAGAAGAATTAGCATCTTTAGTAGAAAAAGAGGGCAAGAAGGTCTTTCTTTTTGTAGCAGACTGGTGTGGCGATTGTCGTTATATCTATCCTGCTTTACCAGAAATTGAGGAGACCAATCCAGAGTTCACCTTTATTCGAGTGGACCGAGACCAGTACATGGATTTGGCCAAACTTTGGGATGTTTACGGGATTCCTAGCCTTGTTGTTCTAGAAAAGGACAAGGAAATCGGTCGTTTTGTTAATCGCGACCGTAAAAGCAAGGAACAAATCAACGACTTTTTAGCAGGACTGAAATAGGAGAAAAAGGAAACAATGATTTTTACATATAATAAAGAACATGTCGGTGATGTCCTTATGGTCATCGTGAAAAACAGTGGAGATGCCAAACTGGACGTGGAGCGTAAAGGCAAGGTAGCCCGTGTTTTCCTCAAAGATAATGGGGAAACAGTGGCTTGGAATATCTTCGAAGTTTCAAGTTTATTTGAAATTGCAGAGCGCGGTCAAGTCTTTTTGACAGATGAGCAAGTCGCTCGTTTGAACCAAGAATTGCAGGCGGAAGGTTTTACAGAAGAAATTGTTAATGATAAGGAACCTAAGTTTGTTGTCGGTGAGATCATCGAGATGGTAGCCCATCCAGATAGTGACCACCTCAATATCTGCCAAGTTGCAGTCGCAAGTGACAAGACTGTGCAAATCGTTGCAGGGGCTCCTAATGCGCGTGTTGGATTGAAAACCATTGTAGCTTTACCTGGTGCCATGATGCCAAAAGGGAATCTTATTTTCCCAGGTGAACTTCGTGGTGAAAAGAGTTTTGGCATGATGTGTAGTCCTCGTGAATTGAATCTGTCAAATGCTCCGCAAAAACGTGGTATTATTGAATTATCAGAAGACCAAGTTGTCGGAACTCCATTTGATCCAGCTAAACACTGGACTGCCTAAGAAGTTGTTAGTATCTGATAGACCAGCTAGAAGGAAATAAGATGGCAAAAAATGTTGTGATTACAGGAGCGACATCAGGTATTGGTGAAGCAATTGCGCGTGCTTATCTAGAGCAGGGTGAGAATGTCGTTCTAACTGGACGACGGATAGACAGACTAGAAACCCTCAAGTCAGAGTTTGCAAAAACTTTTCCTAGTCAAACAGTTTGGACCTTTTCATTAGATGTGACGGATATGGACATGGTGAAGACTGTCTGCTCCGATATTCTAGAAAGAGTAGGTCAGATTGATATTCTGGTCAACAATGCTGGACTGGCTCTTGGCTTGGCTCCCTATCAAGACTATGAGGAGTTGGATATGTTGACCATGCTGGATACCAATGTCAAAGGTTTGATGGCAGTCACTCGCTGTTTCTTGCCAGCAATGGTAGAAGTCAATCAAGGACATATCATCAATATGGGCTCAACCGCAGGAATCTACGCCTATGCTGGTGCCGCTGTTTACTCAGCTACCAAGGCAGCAGTTAAGACCTTTTCAGATGGTCTGCGAATTGATACCATCGCAACGGACATCAAGGTGACAACCATTCAGCCAGGGATTGTCGAAACAGATTTCTCTACAGTTCGTTTTCATGGTGACAAAGAGCGTGCTGAGGCGGTCTATCAGGGAATCGAAGCCTTGCAAGCTCAGGATATTGCAGACACAGTGGTCTATGTGACCAGTCAACCTCGTCGTGTGCAGATTACAGATATGACCATTATGGCCAATCAACAGGCAACAGGTTTTATGGTTCATAAAAGCTAAAAAATTTTCTCGAAAAGTTACAAATTTCTGTAACTTTTTTTGATTTCCTACGAATAGATAAGTAGGAGGAAAAAATATGTATAATAAAGTTATTATGATTGGACGATTGACGTCTACACCAGAATTGCACAAAACCAACAATGACAAGTCAGTAGCGCGAGCAACTATCGCTGTGAACCGTCGTTACAAAGACCAAAACGGTGAACGTGAAGCTGATTTTGTCAATATGGTCCTTTGGGGCAGACTAGCAGAAACTTTGGCAAGCTACGCAACCAAAGGTAGTCTCATTTCCGTTGATGGGGAATTGCGTACCCGTCGCTTTGAGAAAAATGGTCAGATGAACTATGTAACCGAAGTCCTTGTGACAGGATTCCAACTCTTGGAAAGTCGTGCCCAACGTGCCATGCGTGAAAATAATGCAGGTCAAGATTTGGCGGATTTGGTCTTGGAAGAGGAAGAATTGCCATTTTAAGCATTAAAAAGTCTGAGTTGCTCTCAGGCTTTTTATCTTGAGAAAGTCAGACTTTTTCCTTGACTATTTCTGACCAAGTGATACAATAGAACTATAAATTAGCACTCAGGTATAAAGAGTGCTAATAATATCTATCTCATTATGGAGGAAATCAGATGTTGAAACCATTAGGAGACCGTGTGGTCTTGAAAATTGAAGAAAAAGAACAAACTGTTGGAGGCTTTGTCCTCGCAAAATCAGCCCAAGAAGAAACGAAAACAGCTACAGTAGTGGCTACTGGACAAGGTGTTCGTACCTTGAACGGTGACTTGGTTGCTCCAAGTGTTAAAGCTGGAGACCGTGTCTTAGTTGAAGCTCACGCAGGTCTTGATGTCAAAGATGGCGATGAAAAGTACATCATCGTAGGCGAAGCTAACATCTTGGCTATCATTGAAGAATAGAAGGAGAAAGTAAGTATGTCAAAAGAAATTAAATTTTCATCAGATGCCCGTTCAGCTATGGTCCGTGGTGTCGATATCCTTGCAGACACTGTTAAAGTAACATTGGGACCAAAAGGTCGAAATGTCGTTCTTGAAAAGTCATTCGGTTCACCCTTGATTACCAATGACGGTGTGACCATTGCCAAAGAAATCGAGTTGGAAGACCATTTTGAAAATATGGGTGCTAAATTGGTATCAGAAGTAGCTTCTAAAACCAATGATATCGCAGGAGACGGGACTACGACTGCAACTGTTTTGACCCAAGCAATCGTCCGTGAAGGAATCAAAAACGTCACAGCAGGTGCAAATCCAATCGGTATTCGTCGTGGGATTGAAACAGCAGTTGCCGCAGCAGTAGAAGCTTTGAAAAACAACGCCATCCCTGTTGCCAACAAAGAAGCTATCGCTCAGGTTGCAGCTGTATCTTCTCGTTCTGAAAAAGTTGGTGAGTACATCTCTGAAGCCATGGAAAAAGTTGGCAAAGATGGAGTCATCACTATCGAAGAGTCACGTGGTATGGAAACAGAACTTGAAGTCGTAGAAGGAATGCAGTTTGACCGTGGTTACCTTTCACAGTATATGGTAACAGATAGCGAAAAAATGGTAGCTGATCTTGAAAATCCATACATTTTGATTACCGATAAGAAGATTTCAAATATCCAAGAAATCTTGCCACTATTGGAAAGCATTCTCCAAAGCAATCGTCCACTCTTGATTATTGCGGATGATGTGGATGGCGAAGCCCTTCCAACTCTTGTTTTGAACAAGATTCGTGGAACCTTCAACGTGGTAGCAGTTAAGGCACCTGGTTTTGGTGACCGTCGCAAAGCCATGCTTGAAGACATTGCCATCTTGACAGGCGGAACAGTTATCACAGAAGACCTTGGTCTTGAGTTGAAAGATGCGACAATTGAGGCGCTTGGTCAAGCAGCGAGAGTAACTGTGGACAAAGATAGCACTGTTATCGTAGAAGGTGCTGGGAATCCTGAAGCGATTTCTCACCGTGTTGCAGTTATCAAGTCTCAAATCGAAACCACAACTTCTGAATTTGACCGTGAAAAATTGCAAGAACGCTTGGCAAAATTATCAGGTGGTGTAGCAGTCATCAAGGTCGGAGCTGCAACTGAAACTGAGTTGAAAGAAATGAAACTCCGCATTGAAGATGCCCTCAACGCTACTCGTGCAGCTGTTGAAGAAGGTATCGTTGCAGGTGGTGGAACAGCCCTTGTAAATGTTATCCCAGCCGTGGCTGATTTGGAATTGACAGGAGACGAAGCAACAGGCCGCAATATTGTTCTCCGTGCATTGGAAGAACCAGTCCGTCAAATTGCCCACAATGCAGGATTTGAAGGATCTATCGTTATTGATCGTTTGAAGAATGCTGAACTTGGTACAGGCTTCAACGCAGCAACTGGCGAGTGGGTCAACATGATTGAAGAGGGGATTATCGACCCAGTTAAAGTGAGCCGTTCAGCCCTACAAAATGCAGCATCTGTAGCCAGCTTGATTTTGACTACGGAAGCAGTCGTAGCTAATAAACCAGAACCAGCAGCCCCAGCTCCAGCAATGGATCCAAGCATGATGGGCGGGATGATGTAAGCTTTCTATAGAAAACAATTTATAAAAAACACAAAAGGAGGGAATGACTAACCCTCTTTTTATGATATTCACTTCTAAATTGATTTGAGCTCTCCTAATTTATATGATAAAATAAGACTAGAAAAAGGAGAAGAACATGATCGATGTAGAAGAAATTCTGAGCAAGATGAACCCCAATCAGAAGATTAATTATGACCGTGTTATGCAGAAGATGGTACAAGTATGGGAGAAAAATGAGCAGCGCCCAACCATTCTCATGCATGTTTGCTGCGCCCCTTGCAGTACCTATACCCTAGAATATTTGACCAAGTATGCAGATGTGACCATCTATTTTGCCAATTCTAATATCCATCCCAAGGCAGAATACCATAAGCGAGCCTATGTTACCAAGAAATTTGTCAGTGATTTTAATGAGCGGACTGGAAATACGGTCCAGTATCTAGAAGCTCCCTATGAACCAAATGAATACCGTAAGTTAGTCAGAGGACTGGAAGAAGAGCCAGAAGGTGGCGACCGTTGCAAGGTTTGCTTTGACTACCGACTGGATAAGACAGCTCAAGTGGCTATGGACTTGGGCTTTGACTACTTTGGCTCAGCCTTGACCATCAGTCCTCATAAGAATTCTCAAACCATTAACAGCATCGGAATCGATGTGCAAAAAATTTACACAACACACTATCTTCCAAGTGATTTCAAGAAAAATCAAGGCTACAAACGTTCAGTAGAGATGTGTGAAGAGTATGACATCTACCGCCAATGTTATTGTGGATGCGTCTATGCAGCCCAGGCTCAAAATATTGATTTGGTTCAGGTTAAGAAGGACGCCACGGCTTTCTTACTGGATAAGGATGTTGAGAAAGACTATTCCCACATCAAATTTACTGTTACGAAATTAGATATATAAATGAAAACTTGCCTCAAGGTAGGTTTTTTGCTAGTAGAAAAGTGATAGATAGAAATTGCTGGACCAATCTTTGAATTTCTAGTCCAAGGCTTGTGAGTCTTCAACAAGCCTTGGACTCTTAAAAAAATGAAGTTTTGCTCAAAAGAGCTTTTTAAATTAAAACGAGCAATTATCAGTTAAAATCTGTTTCAAAAGAAGAACGGATAAATTAATCGGTGCTTTGTTTTTGAGTTAGGAAGTTAAGCATGCTAAACTGAGTCTTAGGAATAAATTTCTTTATAGAAATGTGTTACAACGTTGCTATAACGGAATATTCCTTTTTTGCATTTATACAACTTATTTAACACTATCTTTATTCTTGTGATATAATGTCAAATTATAGAGTGGAGGTCATTTAAAATGATTGATAAAGTAATTGAACAATATAAAAAGTCATGATAATCTTGATATTCGAGTAGAATTACATAAGAAGTATTCAAAAAAATAAATTGGGATTTAATAATTGGATATTTTCTAACTACCAAATCACTGATGAAGTAAAGGTTCTAGAATTGGGATGTGGTACAGGAGAACTGTGGAAAAGTAATAGTGATTCTATAGATAAAATGAAGCAGTTGGTTGTTACAGATTTTTCTAAAGATATGGTAAAATCAACGAATTCAGTGATTGGAAATAGAGACAATGTCAACTATGAGATAATGGATATTCAAAAGATTTCTTTTGAGAATGAAACGTTTGATATTGTTATTGCTAATATGCTTTTACATCATGTGAATGATATTCCTAAAGCTCTCTCTGAGGTAAATAGGGTCTTAAAAACCGGAGGAATTTTTTACTGTGCTACATTTGGTGAAAATGGAGTTGTAAATTATTTGGCAAGTTTATTTAAAGATGAGGTTAATCAAGATTTAGAAAATAAAACGTTTACTTTACAAAATGGTAAAAGGTACCTGAGTAGGTATTTTAACTCTGTCGATACATTACTCTATGATGATGAGTTACAGGTAACTAGTATAGATGACCTAGTTAAATACATCCAATCGTTTAAAGGAATTTCAGAAATAGGCTCACTAGAAGAGGAAATAATACGTAAAAGATTGGAAAGTGAGTTTAATAATGGTATGTTGATCATTCCTAAAGAATATGGTATGTTTATCGCTAGAAAAGAAAGTTAAGGGAACGAAATTGTGAAAAAAATTATGGAGAAGCTTTTTCGATATTTTTAGAAAAATTAAACGGATATTCTTTAGAGTATGCTGCAGCTGATTCTATATCAAAATCTCAACTTTCTAGATTTGAAAGAGGAGAAAATGAAATTTCTCTTTCAACGTTCTTTAAATTATTATCAAATATCAATGTTTCGATAGAGAATTTTTGTAATCACCTAGAACATTATAAAAGAACGGAGCTTGATGATTTTTTTGGTTAATTTATCTCCGAATTTTTTTATAGTTTGAATACTAAAGGATTGGAGGAAATAAAAAAATGAGCAACAAAAAAACTTTTTTTGAGAAGAGTGGGGAAAAAAACTCATAAAATAAATACAATAATGGTCCAGGGATTATTAAATCAGATAGATTGTAATTATGTAGTTAGTAGAGATGATCTAAATTTAGTATATGACTATTTATTTCAGAAAGAACGATGGGAGTCCTATGAGATAACGCTGATTGGTAATTTATATCATCTTTTTTGAAATAGATTATATTTACAGGGTCGGAAAAGAAATACTAGAGCGTACACATTATTACGAAAAAATCGGTAAGAATAGAAATTTAGTTGTGTCAGCTTGTTTAAATTTTTGGTTCTGTTGCCTTGAAAATTCACATCTAATATATGCAGACTACTTTGAAATGAAATTAAAGAAATTATTAAAAGATGACACAAAAAGTTTTTTTGAAAAAAATCTACATTCAAATTTGTAGAAGGATATAAAATATATCTGACTGAATCTAAAGAATCTGGAATTAAACAAATGAACAATGTCATAAAATATTTTTGAGTTTATTGAATCTAAAAAGTATTGCTTTATATTTTTCAAAAAAACGATTAAATGAGTTGGTAGATTAAATAGCATTTTTCTCTGTAAAGATATTGTTTTTTTAAAATGTTGTACTAAATGATTGATGTTAGGTGGAAATACAAAAAAATAAATTATTTGATACGAAGTTGACCTGTATTTTTTTATACTAATCATTTTCGTATTTTTTTGTATGAAATGATATAAGTTTATTGTAAATTTACAAGGAACAAAGATATTAAAAAAAATATCAGTATGTCTATTTGTTTTATATATTTCATGAATTCTGCATAAATCTCTTTCTAGTAATGTGTTGTAACTCTACTATAATAGATTTATTCCTTTTTTGTGTCTACACAACTTATTTTACACTATCAAAAAAACAAGGTCAGGATTTTGTTCCTGACCTTTGACAACTTTACCGATTCTTTAGTTCTACATAGCGCTTGTACCAAATGTTTACATAGGCTTCTGAGAAAGGACCTCGTCCATTGTTAATCCAATCAACAAGAATTTTGACATGTTCTTTTAAAATATAGTCCAAGTCATCAGAATAATTCATTTTGCGTTTGTGACGCTCATACTCCTCAACGTCCAAGAGACGTTTTTCCCCATCTGTAAAAATTTTAACATCCAAATCGTAATCAATATACTTCAGTGCTTCTTCATCCAGATAGTAGGGGCTAGCCATATTGCAATAGTAGGAAATTCCGTTATCACGAATCATGGCAATGATATTAAACCAATATTTCTTGTGAAAGTAAACAATAGCCGGTTCTCGAGTGACCCAACGACGACCATCACTTTCGGTAACCAGTGTATGATCGTTGACACCAATAATGGCGTTTTCTGTTGTTTTTAGTACCATGGTGTCCCGCCAAGTTCGGTGGAGACTCCCATCATGCTTATAACTTTGAATTGTAATAAAGTCGCCTTCTTTTGGAAGCTTCATAACTAACCAACTTTCTACAATTTATAAGTTTATCGTTTACTATTGTACCATAAAATTACCTAAAATCTGTGAATTTTACATGAAAATATTAAAGATATTCTCTGAGAGCGCTTGCTATATCCGAAAAATCGTAGCCTTTTCGTGCTAAAACTTGGGTTAAACGCTGTTTAAGTTCGTATCCTTCATATTTTCGGGCATACTTAGCATATTGCTTATCAAGTTCCCTGAAGATGAGTTCCTGAGTCGTTTCTTGGTCAAATTGACTATCCAACTGGTCAAAGGCAGTTTTAGCATCAGAATAGGAAAACCCCTTGTTGGTCAGATTTTGGATTATCTTATCTTGCAAGGCACGAGCTGGAAATTTTCCCTCATATTTTTTCAATAGTTTATTGGCTACACGTTGAGCAACTTCAGAAAAATCAAATTCTTTCAAGTTCTCTTCTATAGTAAATTTTGGAACCCCTTTTTGTGTTAGTTTCTGAGTCAGTACATAAGGCCCCTTGTCTCCTGAAAGTTGATTGGCATTGATTATAGTATAAGCGTACTGGCCATCATTAATCCACTTATCTTCTTTAAGATTAATAATGACTTGAGAAAGGATGTTTTCATCAATATCGTATTTTTTCAGATATTCTCTGACTTCTTTTTCAGTGCGTGCTTTGAAGGATAAGTGGTAGAGGGCCAGATTCTTACCATAAGAAAATTGAGCAAAGTCCTGAATCTCCTTCAATTCCTCTTGACTTATCACTTTATCTCTCGATAACATAAAACGAACAATAGTATCTTCAGTAATGTAGCATTTGTCGCCATTATCAAACTCCATCAGATAGAGTCTTTTTTTCTTTTCAAGTTTTGTGATTTTCATAGTTCTATTATAACTCAAAATGTGAGAAAAAGCTGAACCCCCTTGATATAGCCGTTTTTGGTCCCTTGATGATGAATTTTAAGAACTTTTTAGGAACTTTGTAGATTCTCAATGGCTTTTTCATAAAAGGAAGTCGCCTTTTTCTTATTGTCTTTGGATAGATGACTATAGATATCCATAGTCATTGAAATTTTAGAATGGCCGAGCCGTGTTTGGATTTCTTTATAAGGCAGTCCTGCATTAAGCAATAGACTAGCGTGGGTGTGTCGGAATGCGTGAAAACTCAAACGAGGACATCCAGCTAGTTTTAAATGCTTTTCTAGTCTGAATCTGAGCGCTCCAGCTTCTCTATAATTGTCAAAGGTATCAGAGAACACTTTTTCAAAAGTTACCCCTATTTCCCTACCTATTTGGGATTGTCTTGCTTTATAGAGCCGAAGCATGAGTACCGTTTTGGTATCCAGTGCTATTTCTCTAATGCTACTTTTACTTTTAGGGCTAGTGATTTCCTTGAGGGTGTTTAAAGTCTTGGTAACTGAAATACTACCGTTTTGTAGGTCAATATCAGAGCATTTCAAGGCTAGACACTCACGAATACGCAAACCAGTCGCTAGAAGTGTCTTATATAACACCGTATCAGAGAAATTTTTGTAAGTGTTTGGCAACTGATCCAGATAATCTAAGAATTTTTTCAAATTGTCGTCATCCAGATATTTCAGTTTTTGCCCTTCTTTGGGTTTGCGCCGTGGGACGATGATATCACTAGCTGGGTTTGAAGCAATGACTTGCAAGGAAACGGCATAGGATAATATGCGTTTATTTAAGGCATGAAGCTGGTTATATTGCTGATAACCTTTCCCTAGTTGGTTATAATCTATTGCCCACTGGTTTACCTGGTGCTGAATGATTGGGGCCGTTAGTTTATCTAGTTTGTAGTCTCCAAAGGCTGGTAGGAGATACTTTTTTATGTTGTTTTTTGCCCCTATAAGGGTGCTATGTTTGACTGTATGGCAATAATTTTCTAGCCAGAGTTCCGTCAATTCCTGATAGGTGCTAACATTGACGGTTTTTATAACCGTTGAGCCGTTTTTTTCAAACTCTACCTTGGCTTGGATAGCCTTGCTTTTGAGTCTGTTCTTAGTTCTGTCTGAAATAGTTGTCTTGACTTTCTTACCTGTTACGGTATCGATACCAAGATAAACACTGGAACGGTAAACTACTGATCCATCTTTCTTTTTGTACTCTGTAATCTTCATGGTTTTACTCCTTTTCCATCAGCAGGCAAGCAATTAGAAAAGGTTTTGAGTTTATACCATGCGAGGAGCTACGAGAATGCCCCTGTTTTTCTATTTTAAGCAGTTAGACGGTAAATTATACCAGAATAGAAAACAAGGCGGATATGGGGCTTATATGGGCTTGTTTAATGAACAAGTTTATTTGATTGTTGCCAATTAGGAGGAAATCCCAGTTCGTTTAAAAAGAAGTCAATAGAGAGTGTATGCAAATGTTTAGAGAAGTCTTTAAATCGTGATAGAAGCGTATTATGTAGTTTGGCATACTCATTAGCGCTTAGGAAACATTGTAACGCAATCATGGTATGATAAGGACTACTTTTTGCGTCTGTATTCTTTATATTGTGTTTGTCGTGTAAATCAGGATAATATTTCAAGCTATTTCTACACTTGAAACCATATAAGCGGTTATCGTGAGCGCAAACATTTCTAGTTTCTGCTAGGTTTTCAACAAAGGAAATTAGCATATCCCTAGTAAAAGTTTTCTTAATAGTGCAGTGTTCACTAATAAAACTGTAAGACTTCTTTGCAATTCTATCTTGTAGGGAGAGTGGCAAACTCTTTAAAATTGCGAGTATATCTCCAAAAGTCAAGTAATCCACGATTACCCAGAAAGGGACGTCATCATGTTTATTGAAATAGTGTTGTATGCTATTGCTTTTTCGGCTTGATTTATGTTTATCAATGATTTTTACGATTTGACGAATCACAAAAGGGACAGTTCTCTTGTTTTTCTTGTAGTCGTAGTTTTGGTAATCTAAGTAAAAATAAGGAGTAGTAGGGTAAGCCTCGGAAAAAACATAAGCTAATATAGATTTTATGTGTTTCTCAGCTTCTAAGATAGCTTTTAGGAAGGTGTATTTGATTTCCTTATCATAAAAGTATGTATAAGTAATTTCCGAGAAATTAGCACCGTGTATATAATTGTTGTGTTGATCAGTAAAATATTTACTGTAACCATTGATAATACTGTAGTAGTTATTTGTTAGTAGGTACTTTTTTGTTTTGGAATAGTCAGATATTACAAGCCCCCGTTTATGTAATAACTCTATTTGTTCTTGTATAGTCTTGAATGGTTTGGACAAAAAAAGGCACCTCCTAAATACATAGAAGGCGCTTTTTCGCTATCCCGTTTCACTGAGAATTATCGGGCGCTATTCTCTTAAGTACCTTCATTGTATGATAATTTTAAATGTTAGTCAACACTTTTGTTCAAAATAATTGATTTTTCTTTACTTCGTTTTGTTGGGTAAAATTGGCTTTCTATTCTTCATTTTCCCCTGTTTTTGCACAATAGACCTTAGAAATAGGGGTTATATTGGCGAATATGGGGGAGTTTTTTAATTTACGATGATTTCTCCAACAGGGATAAAATCTTTTTGTTTTGAAGATTTTGCGATTAAGTCGTATTGATCAGCAGATTTTTCATACCCAAGGGAAAGAGTAGTATTGTCGTCTGGTAATTTTTTAGCAAATTCAGATATAGACATCCGAAATACGGTAATTGCATTTTGCTGATTAGTTGTAGCAGAATTTGAATTGATTGCGGCCATAGTCTCTTTTGCGTTATCTTTAGCCGTTCCAGTTAGCAAAATCATGATTGTATCATGCGGTTCGGATGAATCTGAATCGATTACGTTATTTTGAATTTTAACGCTTATTGCGCCAGTTGATTCGGGATCTAATTTTGATTTGATTTCAGAAATTAAATCATCGTATTTACTGTTATCTACTTTGGCTTTAACGTTTGTTGAAGTAGTATTTTTTTGCTCAGTTTTTGATTGCTCCGAGCTATCTTTGGTAGCTGATTGATTGTTAGAGCAAGCTACTAGAACGGTAGCAGAAAGTAGAATAGCTGATGTGATTAGTAATTTTTTCATAAGTAGCCTCCTATATGCTGATGTTTTCTAATAAAAGATGGGGAATTTTTATAGAATCTTCTCAAATACCATTGTGGCTTGAATGCGGTCACCACCGCCTAAACCTTTGCTTCCACCATTGGCGGTTGTGATGGTATGCAGGCGATAACCTTTAGAAGCTTGTTTATTGATAACATCTTCTAATTCTGTAAGGTTTCCTGATCCAGTGCCGAAAAACTTTTCTTTCAAAGTTACCTGAAGGACAACGTAGTGTAGTCCATTTACTCCAGAAGCGGTAGAAAAACTACCTTCTTGTTTTACAGTATCAAAAAATCCCATGGGGGTTACTCCTTTTCGTCGTCTCTATCAGATAGTTTTTGAACTAAATCAAAAGCTATTTTTTTATCATAGTCATTTAAAGAAATATAGTTGATTAAAATATCTGCAAAATTTGTATTGTTCTCTTTATCAGCATTTATTAGTTCTTCAATTGTAAACATATACGATGGGATATGTTTAAGCAATCCTTTTCCAAAATTGTTATACTTTACAGGATTATTTATATGTTCTTCAACGTTTTTTTGTACGCTGAACTAAGTTCATTTATTTTTTTCAATATCTATATCATTAAGTAATTTTTTTAAATTCGTTACTTTTGGATTATTTTTTTAAAAATATTTTGTTCATCTTCGTGCCCTAATAAGTAAGCGACACTTACTCCGAAGCTGATCAGCTAAAGCTGACCATATATTTTTCATCTCTAGGTTTTCTAATTTCATTTTCGTAGTACATTAGTTGACTATCGGATACTGTTATATCGTATTCTTCTTTCAAAATGTTTTTTTGAGTTTATTTAAAGATATTTTTTTCTTTCTCCCTCAGTTCTTTAAGTTTAATTTTTCATGTGATACCACCCTAATTCAAGTACTTTTTGAATTGATTATATCATAGTAAAAAAATATTATCTACAAAAAAATTCTCAAAAAAAGAACAAAAATGCTTGACATTCTCAAAATAAGATTATATAATCAATTTGTTCTTGAAATGAGAATAAAAAAAGGAAAGGAGAAAGAAAAATGCATATCACACAAGAACAGGCGAAAGCATTAAGGAGGAAAAAGCTGATTTGCAACTAAAAAATTATGAACTAGCTCTAGAAATTGGTGTAGCGTCTAGAACAGTTCCTAAAATTTTGAAGGGAGATTATAAAGCGCCCAAAAGAATATATGCTAGTGTTATGGAATGGCTTGCCAAAGACTATTAGAAAGGAGCGAACTAATCGCAATACTACTCTACATTTACAGATTTCTCATGTGGTGCTTTACCACTGGGGATTGATAAACAGATCTAGCTAAATATTCGCTAGTGTAATTTGCTTGCTACCTATAGCAGTATCAAGGGTTTGTAGGGGTTCATATTCTCCGATTTTACCCTACCTTAATGCTTTACCTTGGTACTGTTTTAGGTGGCAAGCACTGACAAAAGAAGAAAGGAGTGAACCAATGGAACTGGTTTACATGGACGGCAAGAAAGAGCCGTATACTACGAGCGAAATCATCGCCGAATGTGCTGAAGTAAAGCACGATACAGTACAAAGTTTAATAAGAAACCATCAAGAGGATTTTGAAAGTTACGGAATAATCGGATTTGAAATCCGTAAATTAGATAGACGAGGGAGACCGATGAAAATCTATCGCTTGAATGAACAGCAGGCTACCTTGCTGATCACTTATCTAAAGAATACCGAACCTGTACGGCAATTTAAAATGAACTTAGTCAAAGCCTTCTTTGAAATGCGTGATGAACTTTCTAAACGCTATCTTCAAAGAGAACTGGAAAAACCAAAGCGTAAAAGCTTAACTGAAGCTATTCAAACATGGGAGAAAGCACCTAAGCATGCCTATAGTACACTTACAAACTTACTACTAAAGGGAGCTACAGGTAAAAACAAGACCCAACTCATGCAAGAGCGAGAAAGTGGAAACGGTATTGACAGTTTGACCAGTGATGAACTGACAAACTATCAGCGCTTGGAAGATATGGCTATAGCTATGATTAACTTGAATAGGGGATATTCAGAAATTAAGGAATTAATTTTTAAAGCATAGGAGTATAGAAAATGGAAAATGAAATTAAGACAGTTACGAATGCCAAAGGGTTAGAAATTCCCAAGTATCCCAAGGATTTTAAAAAGCTAGTTGAGAAAGACAGACAACTAGCCAACTATCTTTGTATGAACTACGAGAACTTGGATAGTGAAGACCTGGGCGCATGTCTTGAAACGATGGAGCAGGGATTCAGTTGGATTCTAGATCTTATCGAAAGTAAAGACTTGCTTTATAAACCAAAGTCAGGTAGTAATCATGCAAAAAGAAAATAAAAAATCACTTGCTCAAATTTTGACCGAGGAGAGCAAGCGACAGGATTAAGGATATAGAAATTTTTTCTATGCTCTGATTATAGCAAAAAATATCTATTCTATCAAATATCTAAAGAAAAACCGAAGAGCAGGCAAGCAATTAGAAAAGGTTTTGAAATCAAGCACTGACAGGGTGATTCTAAGGCCTTGTTTAGCTGAAAGATGGGTAATTACTCACGAAACACCGCTACAAGCGTTCGCCAACTTGGGGCAACTGCCCAGCGTTTGGAGTGGTGCTAATTACGTATAGGAAACAGGCAAACCAAAAGAAAAAGGTAAAAACATGAATGATTATTTTAAAGAATTTGAAAAAGAGTTGGTACTTGTAGAGGAAAAGCTAGATATTATATCAGAGTGGCATAATTCTAAGAATCATATTGGCGCAATGGAAATTGTTGAAGATTGTAATTCAGTAATTACTGATTTATGGCTAAGTTTTTATAAATTATCTGAAGCGTACAAGATGCAGGAAGCGAGTCATGAAGAATTTTATAATAAGAATGTTGAGAACTTACTGGGAGAATTAAAAAAATATGACGATGAGTGTACAGAAATGTACAATAAGAAACCTGACTGGTTGCTATTCAGTCTTTTAAATCAAGCAATACAAGAAAACAAATTAAGTAATGGGATTGAACATATAACTGCTTCAACATGGACGTATTTACGAAGTTTAGTAGTTTCTGATTTACAAAAAAGAGGGCTTTTAAAATGACTCTAGACCTAGACAACATGACACAAACGGAATTTGATAAGCTAATGGCTAAAATCAAGGATAGAAATCAGAACCTCTTTCAGTTCATCATTGACTTTTTAGATGATAAAGTAACTCCAGAAGAGGTGTACGACTTTCTGAAGATGGAGCGAAGCTATCAAGTAAATTATATCAAGAATTACAAAGCGAGGGCATAGCATGAATGAACTAGATTTAAGCAATACACAGGCGCTTATTTTTGCCGTGATTTTGATTGGCTTTCTCATTTACCTAAACCACCGAGACCGCAAAAAGAGCGCCCAACTGGAGCGAGAAAACAGGAAACTGGGAGAAAGCCCTAGTGAGAGTTTAAGCCCTGACTATGGGCGATATATCCAGCTTGCAGGTATCAATAAACAAGGAGCGATTAAATGACTTGTGAAGTAAATTTATATACTGATTTTAAAGAGAAGCTAGATAAGTCCAGCTTAACTAAAGAGACTTTTATAAATTTGTATATAGGTAATATAAAAAATCTATCAACAATTTTAGGAATATTAGATAATCAACTTTCGGATAAAGAGATAAGATACAAGGTTCTTAAAACTATTGAGATGATTATAAAGGATCAGGAAGATATTTTACATAGGGCAATAAAAGGGCAAATGATATTTCATAAACCAGCCTAGAAAACGAGGAATAGAATGAATTTTACACTGAAAGGGGTGGAAGGATATGTTTAGTTTGAGTAAAGAAAGCGAACACGATTTAACCAATAGAATAAGCACAGTAGTAGAAAACTATCTAGCAGTCCGAGAAAGACCTAAACCACGACTAACTGGTTTAATGTCAGCACAGGAAGCCATGGACGAGTTAGATATAAAATACAAAACCTTGCAAAAGTGGGAAGGTGCAGGACTAAGACGTTACCAACCACCACTAGAAGATACTAGAAAAGTCTATTACAAAGTTACGGATATTTTGAAGTTTCTGGGGGTAGATGATGGCAAAGACTAAAATATATTTTTGGTTAAAAGTTGATAAGAAGTTTTTTGATAATCTTTTTATTAAACGACTGAAAAATATGCCTGGTGGCTACACTATGACAGTGATTTATATCCGTCTTATGTTGGAAAGTTTAGAAGATGATTGTATTTTGTACTATGAAGGATATTTTGATAGCTTGGTACAGGAATTAGCTTTAAAGCTGGATGTTTCTGAGGATGATATAAATATGACAGTAGCATATTTTACAAAATGCGGACTGATTCAGATAGACGATGATGGGCATGCTACACTGTCACAAGCAAAGGCCATGGTAGAAAGTGAAACAAACTGGGCAAAATATAAACGTGAACAGCGTAAACAAGCCCAAAATATGGCAAGGTTGGAGAGTGTCCAAGATAGTGGGACAGTTTCCAACTCACGTCCAACAGAGATAGAGAAAGAGAATAGAGTTAATAATAAGAGTAATAATTTATATTTAGATAATATATTGTCGGGAAATCCCGACTTCACTTTTCCTATTTGGCTTGACGAAACGGTTAGAAAAGATTTAGAGAAAACAAAACATAAAGAACTTTGGATCCCAATTGCTTATCTGAACCAAGTAGCTAACAAGAGATATAAATTTGTTGACAAGACTAAAAGGCTTTTACTAGCACGATTCAAAGAAGGCTATACACTTGAAGATTTTAAACAGGTGATAGATATTAAAACGGCAGAATGGAAGGATAGTCCTGAATTTTCTAAATACCTTAGACCAGAAACACTTTCGGATCTAAGTTTGACGGTTATTTGAATCAAAAGCCTAAAACCATAAAAGAGAAGTCTGAAGATAACTTCCCAGACCTACCATTTTAGGAGTTGCAAAGATGAAGGAACAATTTAAAGAGTTCAATAACAAAAAAATATCAGATAAAGTTTGTGATATTCACCAGGTAAATTACTGGGAAATTTCTATACCTGTAGTAGGGAGTTCGGAAAGAAAAATACAACCATTTTGTCCAGAGTGTGTGAAGGGGGATATTAAACAAAAAGAGCAAGACCTATTACAGAGGTTTGATGATAGACAAACATATTTTAAAACTTATGATGTATTAATGCGTGATAGTACAATTCCTAAAGAGTTAAAAGGAGCGACATTTGATAATTTCTTTGTTAAGACGACAGAGGAGCGTCAGATGTTAGAGTTTGTAAAGGGGCAAGCCCAGAAGTACCTTGGAGGTATGACAGGAAATACTTTAATCAGCGGTAGCACAGGAATAGGAAAAAGTCATTTATCGCTTGCCCTGGCCAAAGAAATCAATGAGAGTTTCAGAGAGAAGAACGATCCTAAGAGTGTCTTATTTGTCAGCTTAACAGAGATTATCAAGCAGATAAAAGAAGGTTGGGCTTATGGTAGAAACGCAAACTTAACAGAGTATGAGGCAGTTAAAAAGCTAGTTGATGTTGATTTTCTAATCATCGATGACCTTGGGGCAAAAAATGGAACAATCACTCCCAAGAGCGATTGGGAGCAGGATTTCTTGTTTGATATTATCAATAATCGAGAAACTACGATTTTCAACACGAATCTAGATAGCAGTGAACTGCGAACGGTTTACAATGCTAGAAACTCAAGTAGAATTTTGAAAGGTTTAGAGGGGAACACTTTTAAGGCTTTCACAATCAAAGATAAGCGATATATGATTAACACAGTGAGAGGAAAGAAAGGTTAATAGATATGGATGAAATGAAATTTTCAACAGAAAAAGGCTTTGTTGTCTACGAAAAATGTGGTATAATAGAGATAGAAAAAGTTCCAAGGTTTGGAGAGATAACTTTATTCTACTCAGATGGGAAATTTACTCATCTAGTAAAAAAAGAAACTAAAAAATAAGTCTATTGAGAACAACTCAGGGGCATACCGTAAGCATATAATGCTAGTGGTATGTCCCTTTTTTGCTTGAAGAGAAAGGAGGTGAAGAAAATGACAGTAGATACATCATTAGGGTATGTGGTAGCTAGTAAGTTTTCTATTGATCCAGAAAAAAGACAGAAAATATTTTCAAAATGTAAAAATGAAGATAGCAGTTTAGAAAGTGGGAACCATGAAATACTAGAAAAATATGCTAACGAAAACACAAAATCAACAGTTAGAAAAAATGATTTTAAAAGCTCGTAGAGTTCTAAAAGAAAAGCTAAGAGCTAAGAACTTTAGAAAAAATTATAAACAACGAGGAGCAATAAAAAGATAAAGGAGTATAAAATGGCTAAAAAATTTAGTTTGGTAGAAAAGTATGTAAGAAGTAGAGGAATGAGTATTGATGATGAAAAATCAAAAACAGGTTTAATATTATCACAAGATATCACAAGTATCTATGACGTTCCTGAAGAAGGAAAAGAATTAGTGGATCTTGTTAATGTGATTGAGCATACGGGTACTGGTGGAACATATGAAACTGTAGGTTTTGACGATGAACATCTATCAGAACTTGAATCAGAAGAGTTTAGAGATAGTAAAAGTGTAGAACTTAGAAAAAAACAGATTAGAACCAAGTTTGAACACAAGACATTTTCAAGCCGCATTGCCTTATCGTCTGAACAAGTTGATGATGGAGAATATAATATATCAGACTTCTTAAGTAACAAAATTACCCGTCTTTGTCGTAAAACACGTAATATTGAAATTGGAAAAATTCTAAAAGAAGCACCTGAAAAAAATGTTTCTAATTTTGACGAATTGAAAGATACAATAAATGATTTAAATCCTGAACGTCATAATACTCTTGTATTAAGTCAGTCACTATTTAAGTTTTTAGATAAAGAGAAATCTAGCGATGGAAATTATATTTTAAAAATTAACAAGAAGGAACGATACTCAGAAAACTTATACGTTGATGATGTTATTGTTGTATCTGATGAAGTACTAGGAGTAAAAGGCGATAAAGTTGCTTTCGTTGGGGATTTGTACAATTTCGCTACTTTATTTGAAAGAAATAAAAATAGCTTACGTTGGGTAAGTGAATCCGTTATTTATGGAATGAGTTTAATGCTTTATACTCGTTTCGTTGTGAAGAAAATTGAAACGGATTGCGCTTTCTTTATAAAATGGAATTAGGAGATAGGGGATGGATATTAGAGAAGTATTATCAACATTAGAAAATCTTGATGATAAAAAAGATAAGATTGCAAAAGCAAGAACAAAGTTGGAAGAAAAAAGAAAAACAATTACTGGAGAGAAGAAGATTTCATTTGATAATATTGATTCTTTTCTTGAGGATAATGCTACTTCTTTAGAACAAATTACTAAAATGAGTGAATCAATCAATCTTTTAGAGAAAGAGTATGATACTTATTTCTGGGAGGCAAAGGCAGCGATATTTGAATATATCTTTAAAGAGACTAAGCGAAGAGCTGAAGAAAAGAAAATCTATAAACGTTACCAGAAGAAACTTAGGATAATTTTAGATGCTTACGATGAAATTCAAGCACTAAAGAAAGATGTAGAAGAAATACATAAAGGCGTAGTTGGAGAAATAACTCAGGAGCATTCTCTTGCAGTATATCGGACAGAAGTAAATCCAACAAGTATCCTTCCGTTCTTAAATCCTGATGTCAGTGGGCATATGAATTTTTCTAAGGAATATCGTGAGATTAAAGAGTATTTAGGTAAAGAGTAATTCATTAGAAACAAGGCTGATTTGAATATCAAGAAATTGATAGTTATATCAAAAATGGCCTTGTTTTTAATTTCAGTAAATTAGTTTCACAAAATGAAGAAATCATAAACTAAAACAGAGTATAGGCTTGGAAGCCATGTATATCAGTAAGTTATAGAATGGGGTGAGTTTCACAGAATGTAAGATAAGAGAAACTGGGGAATAAATTAGAGAGATACTTCTTTAAATTGTCATATTGAAGAGTTGTCAAACTTAAAACAAAGATACCTGGTAAGTGGAGTGTTGAAAGGCTTTTAAGCTTTTGTCAGTTTGACAGAATGCAAGATAAGAAAATTTTAAAATTGAAGTGGAGGTACTTGACTATGTATGAACTGAGTAACAGAGACCTGGACGGGATAGATATTGAGTTAGGACGATATAGAACGATTGCTAATAAAATTCACTTGAGAAGACAAGAGTTGATACATAACAAGAAACATGGAAATGAAACGTATATTAGATCTCAGAGTAAGAAAGTTTCAAATCCTACTGAAGATACTATAATTAGAATTGAAGAAGATTTAACCTTAAGATATCTGGAAGGTTTTAAATTAATTGTAGATACCTTGATGGAAAATCTGATTGATACTGATCTAGTCATCTTTAAAATGAGATTTTTAGAAGCTGGTGTGACTTGGGAAGACGTGGCAGAGAAACTAAATAAAACTACTCGTTATATAAATAGTCGAAGAAAAGTAATCGCTAAAAGATTTATAGAACTGAAAGGATATTGACTCCCCCCCACGTTGAAAAAATTTTTTTGAATACTTTGGGAACCGGTGAAGGGAACTTTTTCCAAGTCGGAGACCTCCAAACAAAAAGGGGATAAAAACCTTCCAATTGGTCAGATAAAGATTAGTTTTGAAGAAGGAAGATATTTAGTAGAAGAAATTAAGCTTTTACCCTTGTAATTTAAAGTAGAAAGCGGATGACTTACTTTCTGAGATTCCAGAGGATGGCAGGAAGTGAAAACCAGGTTACGATAGATGAACAGGCTTGGAAACTTGTCTTACCTGATCAGTGGAATTTGACTAGTAAGCATGAAAAAGTAATCAGAGAGGGTCTAGAAACATTTGTCCATGATATCAATAGGATAGAGAATGAACGTGCTAGAAAGTGTTTTATCATTCATTATTGCTACATGAGAAGACAGACGGCAAGTGAATGTGCTAAGATTGCTGGGGCTAGTTCAACTAGCTATCAGAGATACAAACAGATAGCCGTCTTAAACTTTGCGAGAATCCACGAGAACGGAGAACTAGAAGCCTATAAGTAGCTATCAGCGGAATGATTGTAGTCTAGGGCGCCCCAGTTTAGGGCGTCATCATATAAAACTCCATGAATCAGTTAGAAGCCCTTGGAAACGAATCTAGGGGCTTTTAGATTTCCGAATATATAGGTTGGCGATAGTGTGGTATAATGGTGCTAGGTAATAAAAAAGCACGTTTGACCGTGCTAGTTTCTTGCCTGCTGAACTCATCATATAGTATAGTGGCTCCTTTGAGGGGCTTTTTTGTGAACATTTTTAGGAACTTTTAAAGAAAATCAGGAATATCGAGAATTTTACTTACAAACAAAAATCAAGCGGTAGCGGAATATATAGCCTAAAAAACTAATATAGAGGGTGTATTCTATAGGGAAATTAAAATAGTAAAAGGAACTGACTTAGGCGCCAATCTTATTAAGATCTTAGGGTGCCAAATCAGTTCCTTTATTCACTTAAGTGTACAATATTTTTTAGAAAAAAGCAAAGTAGCAGGAAAATTCATCATGATCGTTGGACAGATTGATGATTTTTGGGTTGTAACGTTAAAGCATGGAGCTGAAAAATAAAAAGCACGTTTGACCGTGCTAGTTTCTTGCCTGCTGAACTCATCATATAGTGTAGTGGCTCCTTTGAGGGGCTTTTTTTGTGAACATTTTTAGGAACTTTTAAAGAATTTAAAGAAAATATAAGGAAATGTGATTTTAAAGAAAATCAGCAATATCAAGGCTTTTGCTTACTAAAGAAATATAAAAATCAAGCGGTAGCGGAATAACTCAAAATGTGATAAGATAGGGGTATGAATCTGAAAGTGAAACAAAAAATACCATTAAAAATCAAGCGCATGGGAATTAATGGTGAGGGAATCGGCTTTTATCAAAAAACATTAGTCTTTGTGCCTGGTGCTCTTAAAGGAGAAGATATCTATTGTCAGATTACTTCTATTAAACGTAACTTTGTTGAGGCAAAATTACTGAAGGTCAACAAGAAGTCTAAATTCCGTGTTGTGCCAGCTTGTACTATTTACAATGAGTGTGGAGGTTGCCAAATCATGCACCTGCATTATGATAAGCAGCTAGAGTTCAAGACGGACTTACTTCATCAAGCGCTAAAAAAATTTGCCCCTGCAGGGTATGAAAACTATGAAATTCGTCCAACTATTGGAATGCAGGAACCAAAGTATTACCGTGCTAAGTTACAATTTCAGACTCGAAAATTTAAAAATCAGGTCAAGGCAGGTCTGTATGTACAAAACTCTCATTATTTGGTAGAGTTGAAAGACTGCCTAGTACAAGATAAGGAAACCCAAGTGATTGCTAATCGCCTAGCAGAATTGCTTACTTATCACCAGATTCCAATCACCGATGAGAGAAAAGTTCTAGGTGTTAGAACTATAATGGTTAGACGAGCAAGAAAGACTGGACAGGTTCAGATTATTATTGTTACAAATCGTCAGCTTAATTTAACCCAACTAGTGAAAGACTTAGTTAAAGATTTTCCAGAAGTTGTGACAGTAGCTGTGAATACAAATACAGCTAAAACCAGTGAGATTTATGGTGAAAAGACAGAGATTATCTGGGGAGAAGAGAGTATTCAAGAAGGAGTACTCGATTATGAATTTTCACTATCTCCTCGAGCTTTCTATCAACTAAATCCTGAACAAACAGAAGTTCTTTATAACGAGGCGGTAAAAGCCTTGGATGTTAATAAAGAAGACCATTTGATTGACGCTTATTGTGGAGTTGGAACGATTGGATTTGCCTTCGCAAAGAAAGTTAAAACACTCAGAGGTATGGATATTATTCCAGAAGCCATTGAAGATGCTAAGCGAAATGCTAAAAGGATGGGATTTGACAACACACATTACGAAGCAGGAACAGCGGAAGAGATTATTCCTCGCTGGTATAAAGAAGGCTACCGAGCAGATGCTCTGATCGTAGATCCACCACGTACAGGTCTGGATGATAAGTTATTAGATACAATTTTTACCTATGTACCAGAAAAAATGGTTTATATTTCTTGTAATGTTTCGACCTTGGCTCGTGATTTGGTGAGATTAGTAGAAGTCTACGATATCCATTATATTCAGTCGGTCGATATGTTTCCACACACCGCTCGAACTGAAGCTGTTGTAAAATTAATTAAAAAAGTTTCAAAAAAGTAGTTGACAAAGTTTGAAAAGCCTGTATAATAGTAAGAGTTGAAAACAACTCAGGTCCGTTGGTCAAGGGGTTAAGACACCGCCTTTTCACGGCGGTAACACGGGTTCGAATCCCGTACGGACTATGGTATGTTGCGGATGGAACACTTGATGAAAAAAGATTAAAAAAGTTTCAAAAAAGTGTTGACAAGAAAAAGCAGCTGTGATATACTAATATAGTTGTCACTTGAGAGAAGTGAGTGACAAAGACCTTTGAAAACTGAACAAGACGAACCAATGTGCAGGGCACTACAACTAAGGTTGTAGTACTGAACAATGAAAAAAACAATAAATCTGTCAGTGACAGAAATGAGTGAGAACTCAAACTTTTAATGAGAGTTTGATCCTGGCTCAGGACGAACGCTGGCGGCGTGCCTAATACATGCAAGTAGAACGCTGAAGGAGGAGCTTGCTTCTCTGGATGAGTTGCGAACGGGTGAGTAACGCGTAGGTAACCTGCCTGGTAGCGGGGGATAACTATTGGAAACGATAGCTAATACCGCATAAGAGTAGATGTTGCATGACATTTACTTAAAAGGTGCAATTGCATCACTACCAGATGGACCTGCGTTGTATTAGCTAGTTGGTGGGGTAACGGCTCACCAAGGCGACGATACATAGCCGACCTGAGAGGGCGATCGGCCACACTGGGACTGAGACACGGCCCAGACTCCTACGGGAGGCAGCAGTAGGGAATCTTCGGCAATGGACGGAAGTCTGACCGAGCAACGCCGCGTGAGTGAAGAAGGTTTTTCGGATCGTAAAGCTCTGTTGTAAGAGAAGAACGAGTGTGAGAGTGGAAAGTTCACACTGTGACGGTATCTTACCAGAAAGGGACGGCTAACTACGTGCCAGCAGCCGCGGTAATACGTAGGTCCCGAGCGTTGTCCGGATTTATTGGGCGTAAAGCGAGCGCAGGCGGTTAGATAAGTCTGAAGTTAAAGGCTGTGGCTTAACCATAGTACGCTTTGGAAACTGTTTAACTTGAGTGCAAGAGGGGAGAGTGGAATTCCATGTGTAGCGGTGAAATGCGTAGATATATGGAGGAACACCGGTGGCGAAAGCGGCTCTCTGGCTTGTAACTGACGCTGAGGCTCGAAAGCGTGGGGAGCAAACAGGATTAGATACCCTGGTAGTCCACGCCGTAAACGATGAGTGCTAGGTGTTAGACCCTTTCCGGGGTTTAGTGCCGCAGCTAACGCATTAAGCACTCCGCCTGGGGAGTACGACCGCAAGGTTGAAACTCAAAGGAATTGACGGGGGCCCGCACAAGCGGTGGAGCATGTGGTTTAATTCGAAGCAACGCGAAGAACCTTACCAGGTCTTGACATCCCTCTGACCGCTCTAGAGATAGAGCTTTCCTTCGGGACAGAGGTGACAGGTGGTGCATGGTTGTCGTCAGCTCGTGTCGTGAGATGTTGGGTTAAGTCCCGCAACGAGCGCAACCCCTATTGTTAGTTGCCATCATTCAGTTGGGCACTCTAGCGAGACTGCCGGTAATAAACCGGAGGAAGGTGGGGATGACGTCAAATCATCATGCCCCTTATGACCTGGGCTACACACGTGCTACAATGGCTGGTACAACGAGTCGCAAGCCGGTGACGGCAAGCTAATCTCTTAAAGCCAGTCTCAGTTCGGATTGTAGGCTGCAACTCGCCTACATGAAGTCGGAATCGCTAGTAATCGCGGATCAGCACGCCGCGGTGAATACGTTCCCGGGCCTTGTACACACCGCCCGTCACACCACGAGAGTTTGTAACACCCGAAGTCGGTGAGGTAACCGTAAGGAGCCAGCCGCCTAAGGTGGGATAGATGATTGGGGTGAAGTCGTAACAAGGTAGCCGTATCGGAAGGTGCGGCTGGATCACCTCCTTTCTAAGGATAAGGAACTGCGCATTGGTCTTGTTTAGTCTTGAGAGGTCTTGTGGGGCCTTAGCTCAGCTGGGAGAGCGCCTGCTTTGCACGCAGGAGGTCAGCGGTTCGATCCCGCTAGGCTCCATTGGTGAGAGATCACCAAGTAATGCACATTGAAAATTGAATATCTATATCAAATAGTAACAAGAAAAATAAACCGAAAAACGCTGTAGTATTAATAAGAGTTTATGACTGAAAGGTCAGAAAAAAATAAGGTTAAGTTAATAAGGGCGCACGGTGGATGCCTTGGCACTAGGAGCCGAAGAAGGACGTGACAAACGACGATATGCCTTGGGTAGCTGTAAGTAAGCGATGATCCAGGGATTTCGAATGGGGGAACCCAACAGGTACTACCTGTTACCCGCATCTGTTAAGGATGTGAGGAGGAAGACGCAGTGAACTGAAACATCTAAGTAGCTGCAGGAAGAGAAAGCAAAAAGCGATTGCCTTAGTAGCGGCAGAGCGAAACGGCAGGAGGGCAAACCGAAGAGTTTACTCTTCGGGGTTGTAGGACTGCAATGTGGACTCAAAGATTATAGAAGAATGATTTGGGAAAGATCAGCCAAAGAGAGTAATAGCCTCGTATTTAAAATAGTCTTTGTACCTAGCAGTATCCTGAGTACGGCGGGACACGTGAAATCCCGTCGGAATCTGGGAGGACCATCTCCCAACCCTAAATACTCCCTAGTGACCGATAGTGAACCAGTACCGTGAGGGAAAGGTGAAAAGCACCCCGGGAGGGGAGTGAAATAGAACCTGAAACCGTGTGCCTACAACAAGTTCGAGCCCGTTAATGGGTGAGAGCGTGCCTTTTGTAGAATGAACCGGCGAGTTACGTTATGATGCGAGGTTAAGTTGAAGAGACGGAGCCGTAGGGAAACCGAGTCTGAATAGGGCGAATTAGTATCATGACGTAGACCCGAAACCATGTGACCTACCCATGAGCAGGTTGAAGGTGCGGTAAGACGCACTGGAGGACCGAACCAGGGCACGTTGAAAAAGTGCTTGGATGACTTGTGGGTAGCGGAGAAATTCCAAACGAACTTGGAGATAGCTGGTTCTCTCCGAAATAGCTTTAGGGCTAGCGTCGACATTAGAGATTCTTGGAGGTAGAGCACTGTTTGGGTGAGGGGTCCATCCCGGATTACCAATCTCAGATAAACTCCGAATGCCAATGAATTATGGTCGGCAGTCAGACTGCGAGTGCTAAGATCCGTAGTCGAAAGGGAAACAGCCCAGACCACCAGCTAAGGTCCCAAAAATAATTGTTAAGTGGAAAAAGGATGTGGGGTTGCACAGACAACTAGGATGTTAGCTTAGAAGCAGCTATTCATTCAAAGAGTGCGTAATAGCTCACTAGTCGAGTGACCCTGCGCCGAAAAATGTACCGGGGCTAAAACAATTTACCGAAGCTGTGGATACCTTTATAGGTATGGTAGGAGAGCGTTCTATGTGTGATGAAGGTATACCGTGAGGAGTGCTGGAACGCATAGAAGTGAGAATGCCGGTATGAGTAGCGAAAGACAGGTGAGAATCCTGTCCACCGTAAGACTAAGGTTTCCAGGGGAAGGCTCGTCCGCCCTGGGTTAGTCGGGACCTAAGGAGAGACCGAAAGGTGTATCCGATGGACAACAGGTTGATATTCCTGTACTAGAGTATGTAGTGATGGAGGGACGCAGTAGGCTAACTAAAGCAGACGATTGGAAGTGTCTGTCTAAGCAGTGAGGTGTGATATGAGTCAAATGCTTATATCTGTAACATTGAGCTGTGATGGGGAGCGAAGTTTAGTAGCGAAGTTAGTGACGTCACACTGCCAAGAAAAGCTTCTAGCGTTTAAACATACTCTACCCGTACCGCAAACCGACACAGGTAGTCGAGGCGAGTAGCCTCAGGTGAGCGAGAGAACTCTCGTTAAGGAACTCGGCAAAATGACCCCGTAACTTCGGGAGAAGGGGTGCTGACTTTAAGTCAGCCGCAGTGAATAGGCCCAAGCAACTGTTTATCAAAAACACAGCTCTCTGCTAAATCGTAAGATGATGTATAGGGGGTGACGCCTGCCCGGTGCTGGAAGGTTAAGAGGAGTGCTTAGCGTAAGCGAAGGTATGAATTGAAGCCCCAGTAAACGGCGGCCGTAACTATAACGGTCCTAAGGTAGCGAAATTCCTTGTCGGGTAAGTTCCGACCCGCACGAAAGGCGTAATGATTTGGGCACTGTCTCAACGAGAGACTCGGTGAAATTTTAGTACCTGTGAAGATGCAGGTTACCCGCGACAGGACGGAAAGACCCCATGGAGCTTTACTGCAGTTTGATATTGAGTGTCTGTGCCACATGTACAGGATAGGTAGGAGTCTATGAGATCGGGACGCCAGTTTCGAAGGAGACGATGTTGGGATACTACCCTTGTGTTATGGCCACTCTAACCCAGATAGGTGATCCCTATCGGAGACAGTGTCTGACGGGCAGTTTGACTGGGGCGGTCGCCTCCTAAAAAGGTAACGGAGGCGCCCAAAGGTTCCCCTCAGAATGGTTGGAAATCATTCGCAGAGTGTAAAGGTATAAGGGAGCTTGACTGCGAGAGCTACAACTCGAGCAGGGACGAAAGTCGGGCTTAGTGATCCGGTGGTTCCGTATGGAAGGGCCATCGCTCAACGGATAAAAGCTACCCTGGGGATAACAGGCTTATCTCCCCCAAGAGTTCACATCGACGGGGAGGTTTGGCACCTCGATGTCGGCTCGTCGCATCCTGGGGCTGTAGTCGGTCCCAAGGGTTGGGCTGTTCGCCCATTAAAGCGGCACGCGAGCTGGGTTCAGAACGTCGTGAGACAGTTCGGTCCCTATCCGTCGCGGGCGTAGGAAATTTGAGAGGATCTGCTCCTAGTACGAGAGGACCAGAGTGGACTTACCGCTGGTGTACCAGTTGTCTTGCCAAAGGCATCGCTGGGTAGCTATGTAGGGAAGGGATAAACGCTGAAAGCATCTAAGTGTGAAACCCACCTCAAGATGAGATTTCCCATGATTTTTATATCAGTAAGAGCCCTGAGAGATGATCAGGTAGATAGGTTAGAAGTGGAAGTGTGGCGACACATGTAGCGGACTAATACTAATAGCTCGAGGACTTATCCAAAGTAACTGAGAATATGAAAGCGAATGGTTTTCTTGATTTGAATAGATATTCAATTTTGAGTAGGTATTACTCAGAGTTAAGTGACGATAGCCTAGGAGATACACCTGTACCCATGCCGAACACAGAAGTTAAGCCCTAGAACGCCGGAAGTAGTTGGGGGTTGCCCCCTGTGAGATATGGAAGTCGCTTAGCTCTAGGGAGTTTAGCTCAGCTGGGAGAGCATCTGCCTTACAAGCAGAGGGTCAGCGGTTCGATCCCGTTAACTCCCATAGGTCCCGTAGTGTAGCGGTTATCACGTCGCCCTGTCACGGCGAAGATCGCGGGTTCGATTCCCGTCGGGACCGTTTAAGATAACGGAAGTTATTTTAGACTCGTTAGCTCAGTTGGTAGAGCAATTGACTTTTAATCAATGGGTCACTGGTTCGAGCCCAGTACGGGTCATATATGCGGGTTTGGCGGAATTGGCAGACGCACCAGATTTAGGATCTGGCGCTTAACGGCGTGGGGGTTCAAGTCCCTTAACCCGCATTAAGATATAATAAATGAGCCGGCTTAGCTCAGTTGGTAGAGCATCTGATTTGTAATCAGAGGGTCGCGTGTTCAAGTCATGTAGCCGGCATTTAGATAGAAGAAAACAGTGCGAACGTAGTTCAGTGGTAGAACACCACCTTGCCAAGGTGGGGGTCGCGGGTTCGAATCCCGTCGTTCGCTTAGAGAGGCCGGGGTGGCGGAACTGGCAGACGCACAGGACTTAAAATCCTGCGATTGGTAACGATCGTACCGGTTCGATTCCGGTCCTCGGCATAATATAATGAGCACCCTTAGCTCAACTGGATAGAGTACCTGACTACGAATCAGGCGGTTAGAGGTTCGACTCCTCTAGGGTGCATTTTTCTATTTAACTCGGGAAGTAGCTCAGCTTGGTAGAGTACTTGGTTTGGGACCAAGGTGTCGCAGGTTCGAATCCTGTCTTCCCGATTCATGGCGGTGTAGCTCAGCTGGCTAGAGCGTCCGGTTCATACCCGGGAGGTCGGGGGTTCGATCCCCTTCGCCGCTATAATGATCTTGTTGGACCTTTAGCTCAGCTGGTTAGAGCTCTCGGCTCATAACCGAGTGGTCGTAGGTTCAAGTCCTACAAGGTCCATTTGAATATTATGGAGGATTACCCAAGTCCGGCTGAAGGGAACGGTCTTGAAAACCGTCAGGCGTGTAAAAGCGTGCGTGGGTTCGAATCCCACATCCTCCTTTTGTATTAACGCGGGATGGAGCAGCTCGGTAGCTCGTCGGGCTCATAACCCGAAGGTCGTAGGTTCAAATCCTGCTCCCGCAATAAGGCTCGGTAGCTCAGTTGGTAGAGCAATGGATTGAAGCTCCATGTGTCGGCGGTTCGATTCCGTCTCGCGCCATTTTTATTATTAGTATGTATGCGGGTGTAGTTTAGTGGTAAAACTACAGCCTTCCAAGCTGTTGTCGCGAGTTCGATTCTCGTCACCCGCTTTGAACTTTGTTCAAATTACATTACCAAGTTTTTAACTTGGGCGCGTAGCTCAGGTGGTTAGAGCGCACGCCTGATAAGCGTGAGGTCGGTGGTTCGAGTCCACTCGTGCCCATTAATAGGAGAATTACTCAAGAGGCTGAAGAGGACGGTTTGCTAAATCGTTAGGTCGGGTAACTGGCGCAAGGGTTCGAATCCCTTATTCTCCGTTTTATTGAGAGTTTATAATTCTTTTTTTGTATTTTTAAGAATAGTAGAATAAAAACTTCAGATTTGTAAAACTTAATTGGATTACTCATCTGAAGTTTTTTTGCGCTCTTTGTCAACTGTAGTGGGCTGCAGAAAAGCTAAAATCTTTATATATTGTTGATTTTATGGTTGTGCTTGTTTATTACTACTTCCAACTCTTGAGTGAGATTTCTCCGCTATTGAGCCAGATTTCTTTTCCGTTATCACATTGAACTAAAAGTTTGCCATTTTCTGAGATATCTTTAGCAAGTCCCTTGTGGTCTTTTTGATCTAGTGTGAAAGTCACTTCTTTTCCTAGAACGAATGATTGTTTTTTGTATAAGTATAATAGCTCTTCTGCTGGTGTTTCGAAGAAAGCACGCCAGGTCTCTATGATTAATTCATTTCTGGTTATAGGTGCTGGAGTTTTGAATAAACTAGCAGCTTTTTCTTTTAATTCTTGAGGGAAGTCTTTGATAGCAAAGTTGATTCCTACTCCAATAATGATATCTGTGACTAAGCCAGTTTCTACAGACGTCATTGCCTCAGTGAGGATTCCTCCAATTTTATGATTTTTGAGGTAGATATCATTGACCCATTTTATGTCGACATCTATTAATGTTAGGTTCTTAATGGCTTTGTAGATAGCTCCTGCTACAAGTAGTGTGTAGGATGGTAATTGGTCATAGGGGAGATTTGGTTTGAGATGGAGTGTCATATAAATGCCACCTTGTGGGGAGTAGAAAGAACGTTGAAAACGGCCTCGGCCAGCTGTTTGATAGGAAGCTAGATAGAGGGTGTTTGCTTCATTTCCTAAATCAATTGCTTCTTTTGCATCGAGTTGTGTTGATCTTGTTTCGGGTTTAAAACTGATTTTAATTGGAAGATTTTGTTCTAGAAGTTCTGGAAGAATAAGGTCTCCATTCACCAGTTTATAGCCTTTGTTTTTGATACTATCAATTTCAATGCCTTCGTGTTCTAAACGCTTGATGGCTTTCCAAATTGATGTTCGGGTCAGTGATAGTTCTTCTGCAATCTTTTCTCCGCTGATATAGTCGGTTTCTTTAGCTAGAATTTGGTAGACGGCTTGGTAGGATTTCATAGTGTTTCCTTTCTCACTAGTTAGTGTTGAGAATATTCTTTTCTTGTTTGACTTGGAGTCTGATTAAAGTATTGTTTATAAGCTTTAGAAAAATGTAGTGGATCTGAAAAGCCTACCGAGTATGCAATTACCTTGATTGACTCTTGGGTATTTTCGAGAAGTTGTTTAGCTCGATACATTCGAACGTATAGTAGGTATTCTTTTGGGGATAAGGTGTTAAATTCTTTGAATACGCTTGATAAGTAGCTTCTGTGAACGGATAGTTCTTTTGCTAAATCTTGAATTGTAAGTGATTGAGGATAGTGGCTATCAATTAATCTTTTGCATTCAAGATAGAGTTGGTAGGTTGATGAAATATTCTTTTTTTTCTGATTGGGAGCAATAGTTCCCAGATGAAACATCAGTTCATGGAGTTGTCCCATGATATGGAGTTGAGCTAATTCATTGGATTTTGTAATCTGAGCGAAGCGAACAATGTCTGAGATGAGTTTTGCAGTAGTCTGGGTATGACAAGTTTCAGATTGGATGAGATAGGATTGGTCAGAAATTTGAGAAAGAGCAAAATAATCAGGAGCTTTCCCTCCAGTGATTCCTAACCAGTAGTAGGCCCAAGGTTCTTTACTATCTGCTTGATAAAAGGTTAGTTCCTCTGGTTTTAATAGAAAGAAATCTCCTTCTTTTAAATCAACAATTTTACCCTTGTAATGAAATGTTCCTTGTCCTTTAGTAATGTAATGTAGAACGTATGTATCACGAATGGCTGGACCAAAAGAGTAATTAGGTGTGCATTCCTCATATCCATAAAAGCTTAGGGAAAGGTCAATTGTTCCAGTCTGGTATTCTGAAAAAACTAGCATGTGCTACCTCCTACCTAACATTTTACCATATTCTTGAGACATTTTTCTATTTTAGAAAGCGATTTCAGATGATAAAATATAGTCAATAAAGTGATGAGGTGAAGTAAATGGGAGTTAGGATAGAGAATAATCTATTTTATGTTGAGAGTAAAAATCTAAGTTTGATTATTGAAAATCGAAATGGTTACTTACTTTTGAAACATTTAGGAAAGACTATTAAGAACTATAAAGGTTCCAATAGTGTTTATGAACGAGACCATGCCTTTTCAGGAAATCCAACAGCTACTAATCGAACCTTTAGTTTAGATACTCAACGTCAAATTTTTGGACAACATGGCTTAGGAGATTTTAGGAAACCAACTATACAGATTCAGCATAGTGTAACTGAAGTAACAGACTTTCGATTTGTCGAAGCAAAAATTTTAAAAGGTCAGAATGGTCCACAGGGCTTACCTTCTCCACATAGCATGGATAATACAGAGACTCTTGTCTTAATGTTAGAAGATTCTAAGGCTCAACTTAGTCTGAATTTGTATTATACTGCTTTTGATAATAATGCGACAATTGCTAGCTACAGTAAATTGGGAAATAATAGTAACCAGGAAGTTGTCATTCATAAAGACTTTTCTTTTATGGCTGATTTTCCAGCGGCAGCTTACGAGATCGTAACTCTGCAGGGTGCTTATGCTCGTGAAAAGACTGTTCGACGTCAACAGGTAGAACAAGGAATCTTTTCAATTAGTTCGAACCGTGGAGCTTCTGGGCATGCTCAAACACCAGCTCTTCTACTATGTGATCAAGGAATCACAGAGGATGCAGGGAATGTGTTTGCTATTCAACTAATGTATAGTGGAAACTTTGAAGCTTTTGTTCAAAAGAATCAATTGAATGAAGTTCGGCTGGCTATTGGGATTAATCCGGAAAACTTTTCTTGGAAGTTAGACCCTGAGGAATACTTTGAAACACCGGTAGCTTTAATGACCTATTCAGACAAGGGATTAACTGGTGTTAGTCATGAAAGTCAGAATTTTGTACTGAAGCACATTATGCCAAGTAAATTTTCTACAAAAGAACGCCCAATTCTAATTAATAACTGGGAAGCTACTTACTTTGATTTTCTGAGAGAAAAACTGTTAGAGCTAGCTGATGAAGCTAAGAAAGTTGGCATTGAACTTTTTGTATTAGATGATGGTTGGTTTGGCAATCGCTTTGATGATAATCGTGCTTTAGGTGATTGGGTTGTTAATGAGAAAAAACTGGGAGGAAGTCTTGAAAGTCTGATTTCAGCTATCCACGAAAGAGGTTTGCAGTTTGGGCTTTGGTTAGAACCTGAAATGATTTCTGTAGATAGCGATTTGTATCGTAAACATCCTGACTGGGCTATTCAGGTTTCAGGATATGAGCATACCTATTCTAGAAATCAATTAGTACTTAATCTTGCCAATCCTCAGGTAGTAGAATACTTGAAAAATGTCTTAGATCAACTCCTATCTTATCATGAGATTGACTACATCAAATGGGATATGAATCGTAATATTACTAAGCTAGGGAATGGATCGAACTATCTAGAGACACAGATGCAATCTCATCAGTACATGCTGGGGCTTTACGAACTCGTTTCTTATCTGACAGAGAAGCACAGCCATATTCTCTTTGAGTCCTGCTCTGGTGGCGGTGGACGAAATGATCTTGGTATGATGCGTTATTTCCCACAAGTCTGGGCTAGTGATAATACTGATGCTATTGCACGTTTACCAATTCAATACGGTTCATCCTATCTCTATCCAACCATTTCTATGGGGGCTCATGTTTCAGCAGTACCGAATCATCAGATGGGCCGAATGACACCATTAGAAACACGTGGTCATGTAGCAATGATGGGAAATTTGGGATTTGAGCTTGATTTGACAAGTTTATCAGCTGAAGAGAAAGCTGAGATTGCTAATCAGGTGAACTTGTATAAAGAATTACGACCAGTAGTTCAGTTAGGACAACAGTATAGACTAATTAATCCTGATACTGCATCCAATGAAGCAGCTGTACAATTTAATTACAAAAATCAAACGATTGTAACCTACGTTCGCGTTTTGTCAGTTGTAGAGACCATGGAAACAACTTTAAAGTTAAAAGATTTGGATGAAGAGGGACTGTATGAATTACAGGAAAATGGAGAAGTTTACTCAGGTGCAGAACTCATGTATGCAGGCTTAACTGTTATCTTATCCCAAGGAGATTTTTTGAGTAGACAATATATTTTTAGAAGACTATAATAAGGGTGTATAAATTTATAAAGGAGGCTTTCCAATGAAATGGTATAAGAAAGCAGGTTTTCTTTTAGTCGCTGGGGCTAGTTTACTAGGCCTAGTAGCTTGTGGTCAGAATAATCAATCGACTGATGGAAAGGTAACGATTGAATTTTTTAACCAGAAGACCGAAATGGCGGATACTTTGCAAAAAATTGTAGATGATTTTGAAAAGGATCATCCTACTATTGATGTAAAACTGACGACTGTTCCGGCAGCTGGAATTGTTCTGAAGACTCGGATTTTATCAGGAGATGTTCCAGATATTGTTAATATTTATCCTCAAAATATGGATTTTCAGGAGTGGGCAAAAGCAGGTTACTTTGCAGATATGACAGGGAAATCTTATCTTGAGAATATTAAGAATGACTATGCAGAAAAGTATGCAATCAATAACAAGATTTATAGTGTGCCTTTAACTGCTAACCTTTATGGAATCTATTACAATAAAACAAAGTTTAAAGAATTAGGACTTGAGGAACCGAAGACTTTTAAAGAGTTTCAAGAGATTGTTAAAAAGATAAAAGATAGTGGGAATTCTCCGTTTGCAGTTGCAGGCAATGAAGGATGGACATTAAACGGTTATCACCAACTTTCTCTCATTACCATTACAGGCAGTGGAGACGCAGCTAATAACTATCTTCGCTTTTCAAAACCAAATGCTATTTCTGTAGATGATGCTATTTTAAAAGCAGATGCAGAACGACTAGATTTGTTGGCGGATAATGCTCAAGATGGATGGCGTGGTGCCTCTTATAATGATGCGGTGGTAGCATTCTCGAATGAAAAAGCTTTTATGATGCCACAAGGATCATGGGCATTAGCGGCAATTAATCAACAGGATCCAAAATTTGATGTGGGGATGTTTGCCTTCCCAGGAGAAGAAGTAGGAAAAGAAGTCACTGTTGGTGCAGGGGACATGGCACTATCAACTTCAGCTACTACCAAACATCCTAAAGAAACCGAAGAATTTATCAGCTATATGACTAGTCCAAAAGCTATGCAAGCATATTATGATGTGGATGGTTCACCAGTTGCTGTGAAAGGTATACAGGAAAAAGAAGATTCAGCACTTGCAGAGATTTCTAAACTAGCATTTACGGATAAACATTATGTTTGGTTGGGCCAACACTGGAATTCTGAAGAAGATTTTTTCAATCTAAGTGCAGGTTACTTGATGGATAAAAATCTGAAAAATATGGCAAACAATCTCAATGCTTTCTTTAATCCAATGAAGGCAGATTTGGACTAGAATAGGAGTTAAGATGATATGGCTATTCGAAAAAAATTTTTAAATAAATACTGGGGTTGGACTTTTTTGCTCATCCCGCTTGCATTACAAGCTATCTTCTTTTACTTTCCGATGGTACAAGGTGCTTTCTATAGTTTGACTAACTGGACTGGATTGACCTATAATTATAAATTTGTTGGTCTGAATAACTACAAATTGCTGATGATTGATGGGAAATTCTTCACAGCCATTGCTTTTACTTTGATTTTAACCCTGGCATTGATTATTGGAGAGATTACAATTGGGATGGTTGTGGCTCGAGCCTTAAATTCTAAGATGAAAGGGCAGACCTTCTTTAGAGCTTGGTTCTTTTTCCCAGCTGTTTTGTCTGGTTTGACAGTTTCCTTGATTTTTAAACAATTCTTCAACTATGGTCTTCCAACGATTGGAAAAATTTTAGGGATTAGTTTTTTACAAGAAAGTCTATTAGGAACACCAATCGGAGCGGTAGTGGCAACTATTTTTGTTCTTCTATGGCAAGGAGTAGCAATGCCGATTATTCTCTTTCTTGCTGGTCTTCAGAGTATTCCAAGTGATATTTTGGAGGCGGCATCAATTGATGGTGCAACAAGTAAACAAACTTTTTGGAAAATTGAATTACCATATTTGCTACCAACGATTTCTATGGTTTTTATCCTAGCTCTTAAGTCTGGTTTGACTGCCTTTGACCAAATTTTTGCCTTGACGAGTGGTGGTCCAAATAATGCTACAACCTCTCTTGGTCTTTTAGTCTACAACTATGCCTTCAAGAGTAATCAATATGGATATGCGAATGCAATTGCCTTGATTTTATTCTTAATTATTGGAATTGTTTCTCTTATCCAAATCAAACTATCAAAGAAATTTGAAATCTAATAGGGGAGTCTTACACATGAAAAAAGAAGAAAAATTGAATCAGTTTTGGAAGTATGTCCTCTTGATAGTAGGTGGTATTCTCATACTTGTTCCTTTGTTAGTAACGGTTTTTAGTTCCTTCAAGATAACCAAGGATATCATGAATCATTTCTTTGGTTTGCCCAATCCTTTTACATTAAGCAATTATGAACGATTGGTTTCGGATGGGATTGGAGGCTATTTCTGGAATTCAGCTGTTATTACGGTATTATCATTGATTGTAGTAGCCTTCTTTATACCAGCTGCAGCTTATTCCATTGCTCGAAATATGTCCAAGAAAAAAGCCTTTGCAATTATGTATTCGCTCTTGATTTTAGGGATATTTGTTCCATTTCAGGTGATTATGATTCCTATCACAGTTATGATGAGCAAACTCGGTCTGGCAAATATGTGGGGGTTGGTACTACTTTATCTAACTTATGCAATTCCACAGACCCTCTTCTTGTATGTTGGTTATATTAAAATCAGTGTACCAGATAGTTTAGATGAAGCTGCAGAAATTGATGGGGCTGATCGATTTACAACTTACCGTCGAATTATCTTTCCAATGCTGAAGCCTATGCATGCTACAACCTTGATTATCAATGCATTATGGTTCTGGAATGACTTTATGTTGCCATTGTTGATTTTAAATAAGGATTCCAAGATGTGGACTTTGCCTCTCTTCCAGTACAACTACCAAGGTCAGTATTTTAATGACTATGGGCCAAGCTTTGCATCCTATATTGTGGGAATTGTAACAATTACTGTCGTCTACCTCATCTTCCAAAAACATATTATTTCAGGAATGAGCAACGGAGCAGTGAAGTAAGAAGAACTCATGGAATCTATAGTCTTTGACACAGAGGAAGGGTTCAGATTGTTGATAATTTTATGTAGAAAACAAGAAAGTAGTACCTAGTTTATCAGAGTCTATATTAGTACGAGTTTGATGACAAACAGAGATTTATAATGAATTTGATTTACGAAGCCAGGTCATATGAGACTTGGCTTCAATTAGAAAGGAGAGTAATTATGCCAATTCAGAATAAAACCATGTTGATTACCTATTCAGATAGTCTGGGAAATAATCTTAAAGACTTATATGAGAATTTGGAAGAGCATTTTGGAGATGCTATTGGGGGAGTTCACCTTCTACCATTTTTCCCATCAACAGGTGATCGTGGATTTGCGCCAGTTGACTACGACGAAGTGGATTCAGCTTTTGGTGATTGGGAGGATGTTAAGCGTTTAGGTGAGAAATATTATCTTATGTTTGACTTTATGATTAATCATATTTCTCGTCAATCTAAGTATTATAGGGACTATCAAGAAAAACATGAAGCCAGTGAATTTAAAGATCTCTTTTTAAACTGGGATAAGTTTTGGCCAGAAAACCGTCCGACACAGTCTGATGTAGATTTAATTTACAAGCGTAAGGATCGTGCACCAAAGCAAGAGATTGTGTTTGAAGATGGGTCAGTGGAACATTTGTGGAACACCTTTGGTGAGGAGCAGATTGATCTTGATGTGACCAAAGAAGTAACGATGGAATTTATCCGTAAGACCATTCAGCATTTGGCAAGTAATGGGTGTGATTTGATTCGTCTAGATGCCTTTGCTTATGCAGTGAAGAAATTGGATACTAATGATTTCTTTGTAGAACCAGATATTTGGGATTTATTGGACAAAGTTCGAGATATCGCTGCTGAGTATGGGACAGAGCTTTTACCTGAGATTCATGAACACTATTCGATTCAGTTTAAAATAGCAGACCATGATTACTATGTTTATGATTTTGCTCTTCCAATGGTGACACTTTATACTCTTTACAGTTCCAGAACAGAGCGTTTGGCTAAGTGGTTAAAGATGAGCCCAATGAAGCAATTTACGACGCTAGACACCCATGATGGGATTGGAGTGGTGGATGTCAAGGATATCCTGACTGATGAGGAAATCGAATATGCTTCAAATGAGCTCTATAAGGTTGGAGCTAATGTCAAACGTAAGTACTCTAGTGCAGAGTATAACAATCTAGATATCTACCAAATCAATTCAACTTACTATTCTGCGCTTGGAGATGATGATGTTAAGTATTTTCTTGCACGATTAATTCAAGCATTTGCTCCAGGTATTCCTCAAGTTTACTATGTAGGTCTATTAGCAGGCAAGAATGACTTGAAATTATTAGAAGAAACTAAAGAAGGTCGAAATATTAATCGTCATTACTATAGCAATGAGGAAATAGCAGAAGAGGTCCAACGTCCTGTAGTGAAGGCACTTCTCAATCTATTTTCTTTCCGTAACCGTTCAGAAGCCTTTGATCTAGAAGGAACTATTGACGTTGAAACACCAACAGCCCACAGCATTGTAATCAAACGTCAAAATAAAGATAAGTCCGTAACAGCAGTAGCAGAAATTGGTCTGCAAAATCAGACTTATCGGGTAATTGAGAACGGAATTGAAGTAACATTTTGAAGCCTTGACTTGATATGGTTGATAAAATAGGGTTTTTATTTTAGTAAACGTTTCCTTTGTTTTCAAATTGCTAAAAAAGTGGTACAATAAAGGATAGCTTACTATTATCTGAATCAGTTGATTTGGAGAGAAAGGATTCATTTTGAAATCAATAGGCTTTATTGAAAAGCTGAAAGGGTTGTCTAGTAAAGAGCTGATTTTATTGGGAATTATCCTGAGTATCTTTTTACCCTTTTATCTTTTTGTAGTTGTATTCTGTTTATATATTATTAGTTTGATTTTTACAGGAGACATGAAAAGTATTCTTCAGAAAATGGGGGAGCATCCGATGCTACTTCTTTTTCTTGGCTATAGTACTGTTATATCCGTTTTTGCACAAAATTGGATGGGAGTTGTGGCTTCAGTAGGAATTTTTCTATTTACTGTTTTCTTTTTGCACTATCAGTCGATTTTATCACATAAATTCTTTCGCTTGATTTTGCAGCTCGTCTTATTTGGTAGTGTATTGTCAGCTGCTTTTGCGAGTTTAGAGCATTTCCAAATTGTGAAGAAATTCAACTATGCTTTTCTTTCACCCAATATGCAGGTCTGGCATCAGAATAGAGCAGAAGTGACCTTCTTTAATCCTAATTATTATGGAATTATTTGTTGTTTCTGTATCATGATTGCCTTCTATCTGTTTACAACGACCAAGTTGAATTGGTTGAAAGTATTCTGTGTGATTGCAGGCTTTGTGAATCTCTTTGGTTTGAACTTTACTCAAAATCGAACTGCCTTTCCTGCTATTATCGCTGGAGCAATCATCTATCTCTTTACGACCATTAAAAACTGGAAGGCCTTTTGGCTTAGTATTGGGGTCTTCGCGATTGGCTTGAGTTTCCTCTTTTCTAGTGATTTGGGAGTTCGGATGGGGACTTTGGATTCTTCTATGGAAGAGCGCATTTCTATCTGGGATGCTGGGATGGCCTTGTTTAAGCAAAATCCTTTTTGGGGTGAGGGGCCATTGACCTACATGCACTCTTATCCTAGGATAAATGCTCCTTATCATGAACATGCTCACAGTCTATATATCGATACGATTCTGAGTTACGGAATTGTGGGGACTATTTTATTAGTTTTGTCTTCTGTTGCTCCTGTTCGATTGATGATGGATATGAGTCAGGAGTCGGGGAAACGTCCGATTATCGGTCTTTATCTGTCTTTCCTTACAGTGGTTGCTGTACATGGAATTTTTGACTTGGCCCTCTTCTGGATTCAGTCAGGTTTCATTTTCTTACTAGTTATGTGCAGTATTCCGTTGGAGCATCGAACTTTGGTATCGGACATGACGGATTAAGTTTATAAGATTAAAATCTTCTACCTTGGGTAGGAGATTTTTTTACTGGGAAAAATTATTTCCAAATCGAAATAGTTGACAGTTAGAACGATGAGTGTTACAATTGTTTTATTCTTTTCGATATCGAAATAAATTGGAGGTGTTATGAAGGATAGTCATTTGCTAGCCCATCATATTCGTTTGTTGAATGGGCGGATTTTTCAAAAGTTACTGAGCCAAGACCCTGAAGCTCTTTATCGGAGTGAGCAGGGCAAGATTTTAGCGGTTTTATGGAATAGTGAAACTGGCTGTGCAACTGCAACAGATATTGCGCTTGCGACTGGGCTTGCTAACAATACACTGACGACGATGATTAAAAAACTAGAGGAACAAAATCTTGTAGCTATTAGTCCATGTGGAGAAGATAAGCGTAAGAAGTATTTGGTTTTAACAGAGTTGGGGCAGTCTCAGAAAGAAGTGGGGTATCGTGTCAGTCAGAAATTGGATACGATCTTTTACAAAGGATTTTCAGAGGAAGAAATTCGTCAGTTTGAAGCCTTTCAAGAAAGAATTTTGGATAATCTGAAAGAGGAGGAAAATGAGGTTTAAAATGGAGCAAATTAGCTGTTTATAAGTAAAGACCACTTTTGACTTTGTTTTCCAACTCTTAGGACAAGGAAACTATGTGGTTAGCTATGGTCAGACTCAGATTGGTGGAGTTGCCTATGCCCAGTATGACATCTTCCGTCTAGAAAACGGGAAAATTGTGGAACATTGGGATAATAAGGAAGTCATGCCTAAGGTAGAAGACTTGACCAATAGAGGGAAGTTTTAAATTGAGGATACAGAATGATTGAATACAAAAATGTGGCGCTACGCTACACAGAAAAAGATGTCTTGAGAGATGTTAATTTACGGATTGAGAATGGCGAGTTTATGGTTTTAGTTGGTCCATCTGGATCAGGTAAGACGACCATGATCAAGATGGTCAACCGCCTCTTGGAACCGACTGATGGAAATATTTATATGGATGGCAAGCGTATCAAAGACTATGATGAGCGTGAACTTCGTCTTTCTACTGGTTATGTTTTACAGGCCATTGCTCTCTTTCCTAATCTAACGGTCGCGGAAAATATTGCCCTGATTCCTGAGATGAAGGGTTGGACTAAGGAAGAAATTGCTCAGAAAACAGAAGAGCTTTTGGCTAAGGTTGGTTTACCAGTGGCTGAGTATGGACATCGACTTCCTAATGAATTATCTGGTGGAGAACAGCAACGGGTCGGTATTGTTCGTGCTATGATTGGTCAGCCTAAGATTCTCCTCATGGATGAACCTTTTTCAGCCTTGGATGCTATTTCGAGAAAACAGTTGCAGATTCTGACGAAAGAATTGCATAAAGAATTTGGGATGACAACGATTTTTGTAACCCATGATACGGATGAAGCTCTGAAATTGGCAGACCGTATTGCTGTCTTGCAGGATGGAGAGATTCGCCAGGTAGCGAATCCCGAGACCATTTTAAAAGCCCCTGCAACAGAATTTGTAGCAGACTTGTTTGGAGGTAGTGTTCATGACTAATTTAATTGCAACTTTTCAGGATCGTTTTAGTGATTGGTTGACAGCTCTATCTCAACATTTGCAGTTGTCACTTTTGACCCTGTTACTAGCTATTTTGCTTGCGATTCCTTTGGCTGTTTATCTTCGCTATCATGAGAAGTTGGCGGATTGGGTCTTACAGATTGCAGGGATTTTCCAGACCATCCCGTCTCTGGCCTTGTTGGGACTTTTTATCCCCTTGATGGGAATTGGAACCTTGCCTGCTTTGACAGCTCTAGTGATTTATGCGATCTTCCCGATTTTACAAAATACCATCACTGGGCTGAAAGGAATTGATCCGAACCTGCAAGAGGCTGGGATTGCCTTTGGGATGACTAGGTGGGAGCGACTCAAGAAGTTTGAAATTCCACTTGCTATGCCTGTTATGATGTCTGGGATTCGGACGGCAGCGGTCTTGATTATCGGTACGGCAACCTTGGCTGCCTTGATTGGTGCAGGGGGACTGGGTTCCTTTATCCTTTTGGGAATTGACCGTAATAATGCCAGTCTGATTTTGATTGGGGCCCTTTCTTCTGCAGTGCTTGCCATTGCCTTTAATTTCCTGCTAAAAGTGATGGAAAAAGCAAAATTGCGGACGATTTTTTCTGGTTTTGCCTTGGTGACAATATTGCTCGGTCTGTCTTATAGCCCAGCCCTCTTAGCTCAAAAAGAGAAAGAAAACTTGGTTATTGCTGGGAAATTGGGTCCAGAACCAGAAATTTTAGCCAATATGTATAAGTTGCTGATTGAAGAAAATACTAGTATGACTGCGACTGTTAAACCGAATTTTGGGAAGACAAGCTTTCTTTATGAAGCTCTGAAAAAAGGCGATATTGACATTTATCCTGAATTTACTGGTACGGTGACTGAAAGTCTACTTCAACCATCACCGAAAGTGAGTCATGAGCCAGATCAGGTTTATCAGGTGGCGCGTGATGGCATTGCCAAACAGGATCATCTAGCCTATCTCAAACCTATGTCTTATCAAAATACCTATGCTGTAGCTGTTCCGAAAAAGATTGCTCAAGAATATGGCTTGAAGACCATTTCGGATTTGAAAAAAGTGGAAGGGCAATTGAAGGCAGGCTTTACACTTGAGTTTAATGACCGTGAAGATGGAAATAAGGGCTTGCAGTCAATGTATGGTCTCAATCTCAATGTAGCGACCATGGAGCCAGCTCTTCGCTATCAGGCAATTCAGTCAGGCGATATTCAAATTACGGATGCCTATTCGACCGATGCGGAATTGGCGCGTTATGATTTGCAGGTCTTGGAAGATGACAAGCAACTCTTTCCACCTTATCAAGGGGCTCCACTGATGAAAGAAGCTCTTCTCAAGAAACATCCAGAGTTGGAAACAGTTCTCAATAAATTGGCTGGTAAAATTACTGAAAGCCAGATGAGCCAGCTTAACTATCAAGTGGGTGTTGAAGGCAAGTCAGCAGAACAAGTAGCCAAGGAATTTCTACAAGAACAAGGTTTGTTGAAAAATAGCTTGAAAAGCTAAACTCAACTTGGTTAAACGACTATATAGAAAAATGCTCAGACAATCTTGTCTGGGCTTTTTTGATATTAGAGTTACTGAATGTCTTTCAAAATGGAAAATAAGAGGAAATTTTCAGGATTTTCTAAAATTTTACTGTAAATACACTTGACTATTCACAAAATAGGTGTATAATGTGTTGTGAACTACTTAACAAATAGAGATTTCCAGCTCATGTCGACTAAGGATGGAAATCCTGTGTATAGACAGTTCAGTAGATATATAATAGAGCGTTGCGTCCGAAAGTCTATCCAGACACGGCTCTTTAAAAACAAAAGGAGAAGATTATGAAAACAGAACCGATTCATCGTACCAGTATGTGGAAATTTAAGTTAAGTGCTGCCACCATGACTTTGATTCCCGCTGCCGTGGGGATTAACTATGTTGCCAAAGCCTTGGCGGAGGGATTAAAGTTGCCCGTTTGGCTGGGGTCTTTGGGAACCTTTCTTACCAGTATGTTGGCTGGGCCGGTTGCCGGTGCCATTAGTGGTTTCATCAACAACGTGATCTATGGGCTGACCTTATCGCCAATTTCAACCGTGTATGCGATTACCAGCATCGGAATTGGGATTGCTGTCGGAGTTTTGCACGCCAATGGGTGGTTCTCGTCAGCGCGACGAGTATTTGTTTCTGCTATTATTATTGCCATCGTTTCAGCTGTCATTTCAACGCCACTCAACGTCATCTTTTGGGGTGGTCAGACCGGTATCGCTTGGGGTGACTCATTGTTTGCGGTAATGGTCGCCAATCATGCACCAGTGTGGCTGGCCTCATTTACCGATGAGTTTGTCTTGGATATTTTGGATAAAGTCTGCGTGGCCTACCTGTCATTCTTCATCTATCGTCAGATGCCGAAGCGGATGGTGCACTTCTTTAGCGATGATAAATGATGACTGATAAAACATTGATTTCTGGAGCGTCACGGGTCAAGCTCAAGTGGTACCAGGTGATCGATCCGATTACTAAGCTCTTGTTCATCTTGGACATGACGTTGTTGAGCTTTGCCAGTATGAATTTATTGCTTCAGGCTGGATTAATTCTTGTCGCAACACTGCTATTGTTATTTTCCAAACTGAGTTCTACCACCTTTAAGGCGCTGGGATTCAGCCTGTTTCTGATTTGCACCATGCTGATCATCCAAGGGTTATTTTACAGTCGGAATCAAACTGTGCTGTTTTCTGTGCTTGGGGTGTCGTTCTACAAAGAAGGCCTGATTTACGCCACCACTCTGGGTTGTCGAGTATTGGTGATTATTTTGACCAGTGGCTTTTTTATGGTGACCACGAGTATTTCAGAAAACGCGGCCTATTTGGAACTGTCCGGATTGTCTTATAAAACCGTCTACGTTCTGATGTCGGTGTGTTATATTTTGCCTGAAATGATGCGCAATATGCGGAAAATCCAGCAGGCACAAAAAGTTCGCGGAACCAATCCGCAAAAAACGTTGATTCAGAAATTAAAGTCAGTCCTGCCGGTTCTAATTCCATTAGTGATTAAGACCTTGGATCAATCGATGACGCGGTCGATTTCTCTCCAACTGAGAGGTTTTGATAATCTCAACCGGACTGTCAGAACCTCCCAGCGCGTGTATCGCCTGTCGCGGACGCTGCACATTGGTCTGACTGGATTGGCAATTTTATTGATTGGGTGGAAGATATGGACGAAGATAAACGGATTGTAATTGAAAATTTGACCACCCGTTATCCGGGTACTGAGAAACCACAACTGCGTCAGATTAACGCGGAGGTTCATACCGGCCAGGTGGTTGGGATTATCGGGAATAGCCACTCCGGCAAATCGACTTTGTGCCGTGTGCTGGCAGGGGTCATTCCCAAAATTGTGTCTGCTGAGATTGAGGGCGATTGGCACATGTTTGGCCAGCGAGTGTCCGACAATTGGCCCGTTTATAATGCCATGAATGGAGTTGTACTGCAAAATCCAGCTGGCCAACTAAGCGGGTTGGCAGACACGGTTGCCGATGAAATCGCCTTTGACTTGATTAATCAGGGAATAGCTGAAGGACTGATTCAAAAACGGGTTGAAGAAGTTGCCACGCAAATGGGGCTGATTGAACAGCTGAATTTGCGTCCCGAGAGCCTTTCCGGTGGTCAGATCCAGCGGTTGGCAATTGCCACGGCGATTGCGGCTAACCCGGCTGTTTTGATTATGGATGATCCGACCAGTCAAATGGATCCCCTTGGCCGCCGACAATTTTTCCAATGGCTGGCCCAAGTCAAAGAGACGACTGTCTTCATTGTCACCAGTGAAATTGACGATTTGTGCGAAGTCGCCGACGTTGTGTGGGTGCTGCACGAGGGTCAAATGGTAGCCCAGGGCAGGCCGGGTGAGGTGTTTAATCATTTGGCAGCTGACTGGCAGATTCCAGCCCCTACAATCCAGCAACTTGCTCAAAAAATGGATTGGCACTTGGCTGATGGCCGGTATCCGGTGAATGACGCTGAACTGAAGGAGGTTTTTTATGTCCATAATTGAACTGAACCACCTGACGTTCACTTATCCGGAACGGTCCTTTAGCTTGGATGTTGAAGACAAACACTTCGCCGATCCGATGGTGGCGATTGTCGGCCAAAATGGTGCCGGCAAATCAACGCTCTTCAAATTGTTGACGGGCTTGCTGACACCACAAACCGGTGTGATTAAGATCGATGGAGAAAATTTTAATGATCTTAAACCAGTCGAAAAGTTACTGAAGGTTGGGATTACTTTTCAGAATCCTGACGATCAGCTTTTCAACCCGACCGTTCAACGAGAGGTGGAGTGGAGTGTCGCGCAGGTCATGGATGACCACGACACGATTACGAGGCGGGCTTTAGCGGCTCTAAAAAGAGTTGGCTTGGATGATAAAACAGCTGAAAGTCCATATGACCTGTCATTGTCGGAACGCAAGCTGTTGAGCGTTGCCACAGTTTTAGCAGTGGATCCGGCGATTTATTTATTTGATGAGCCGATGATGTCGCTTGATTGGGAAAGTCGGCGCAAGTTGACCGCAATTTTCCATCAGTTGGCTGATTCGGGCCACCAAGTTGTGACCATCACCCATGACATGGATTGGGTCGCCGCCGAGTTTGAGTCGGTGTATGTTATGGAACACGGGAAGTTTGACTTCGCCGGCAGTCCACGGGAATTGTTCAGCAATCACGAACTTGTCCAGCGAGTGGGATTACTACCACCGCGGATTATGGACATAGCGGAGTCGCTGGGTGATTCACAGACATATTTATCGGTTAATGATTATTGCCAGAAAAATCGAGATGTATAGAAAAAAAGTCACCTCTGCGGGTTTTCCAGGTTGAAGGATTAACTTCAGCTTCTGGCAAGAACTCACATGGGTGACTTTTGTGTTTAATAACGTTTCATGATCATCGGGTGCTTCCTCAGATCACTCGGTTTGATTTTACTTTGTTTCATGGTCATAATCATATACCATTTCTTTTTGGATTTTTTTGTTTGACTAATACAAAAATAGGTTTTCATAGGTCTTCGCATTTTTAGCACCCATTAGGATCATCAGTATAATTTTCTGAATTAGGAGACTGTCCCATCACTATTCGAACTTCGTCTCCCAACTTACGCTGTTCCCATTCATCCGTGAATCCTTTAAATCGCAATTCTGGAACTTTCTTTTTATTTGAATCATCTATTTTCGCCATAGTCCCCACCATTTTATTGGTTTTTCTTGTTCTTCTATCCTTTTTTGATCTTTGATTTGTTCCTGTAAATTTTCCAACTTCTCTTTAAGAGCGTTCACTTCATCTTTATATTGATTGTCTAAGTGTTTGAATTCTGTTTCCTGTGAGGGCATTTTGAGGGCTTTTAAGTTATCATTTTCCGTCTTGTATTCTTCTAGCAACTTTTTATCTTGCAAGGCTAATCGTTGTTACTGGTCTAACAAATTAGTTAGTTTTTCTATTTGTTGGTCTTTGCTACTTATTTGTTGGTCTTTGGTATTTGATTTGCTACTACTTTCTACTTTACCTAAAATTATTTTTTCTGCTTTAGAATTTATTAGATTAGACCCATTGGAACTTTTAAGCTGTAATTCTTTTGGTAACCTTTGGTAGTGATATTGAATATTTTTGTTTTGTAACACTCAACTCATCCGCCAGCTCTTTGATCGTTTTTAAGTCTTCACTCATGGTTTAAGTCCTGCCTTTTAACCGTTGGTAGATATTGTTCAATGGCTTTTTTGAGGTAGCGTGCGATATTATGCTTAGAATATTCTTCACGTCTGCTGGCAACATAAGACAAGTGGTCTTTAACACTATTTAGCCCTCTTAATTCTTTCAGTTCGTCATAGAGGGGTAAACATGGACTTGCAATCCTGCCATGATTTTTTTGTATCTTGCATTTCAAACGGACTTAGCAACATATTTTTCTAGCAATAGCGTGGTGTACTTGCTTTTTCATTGCTTCAATAGCTAGCTTATCTTCGGTTTCTGCTTTGCGTGCTTTTATCTTCTTGATAGGCGGTATCTTCTAACTTATAGCTGTTATCGTCTGCTCGACGTTTCTTTCGTAACCAGATATCCAATATTAAACCGTCCGCATCAATCGCTCGATAGAGATAATGCCAACGCCCCTTAATTTTGATATAGGTTTCATCCATTTTCCACGAATAGAAGGACTGTTTATTTTTCTTTTTCCAGAGATGATAGAGGATTTTACTGTATTCTTGAACCCACCGATAAATCGTAGTGTGACAAACATTTATTCCACGGTCATAAAGCAATTCCTGAACTTCACGATAGCTCAGATTGTAACGTAGGTAATAACCAACAGCGACAATGATGACGTCTTGTTGGAATTGTTTGCCTTTAAAATGATTCATCTCTCAAGCCTTACTAACCTTTTTTCTGCTCTTTGAGAAGCTGAAGGTCGAGCAAGTAATTACCTTTTTGGTTTGATTAACTCTGTCATTTACCTTATCTTGGCTTTGCAGAAAGGCTTTTATGGTGAGGTGTTAACAACCCTTTACTTTACAGTCATGCAGCCGATTGGACTTCTAGTTTGGATTTATCAAGCTCAGCTCAAGAAAGAAAAGCAGGAGTTTGTCGCGCGTAAACTGGATGGCAAGGGTTGGACCAAGTATCTTTCCATTAGTGTTCTTTGGTGGTTGGTATTTGGATTCATTTATCAGTCTATCGGAGCCAATCGTCCTTATCGTGATTCCATCACTGATGCGACTAATGGGGTTGGGCAAATCCTCATGACAGCCGTTTACCGTGAGCAATGGATATTCTGGGCAGCTACCAATGTCTTTTCAATCTATCTCTGGTGGGGAGAAAGCTTGCAAATTCAAGGAAAATACCTGATTTACTTGATCAATAGTCTCGTTGGTTGGTATCAGTGGAGCAAGGCAGCAAAGAGTGCTTAAAAAGTAAAAAAGGATCAGATGATCCTTTTTTGTGTTAGAGCAAAATGAATAATACCGTAATGACAATAGCGCTCGTTATACGAACGATGTGGTGCGAGATATGTTGTTTTTCTTTCTGTTGGCCGTTCCAGTAGGCACCATAGCAGACGATACTCGAACCCACAATCCATAGAAGAATGGTTGCAAGTGGGACGAAGTAAAAGATGGCTAGAGCCAGAGAAGTGAGGCAACTGCCGACCAAGATGCATGTGTTTCCCAGACTGTAGTTCTTTTGTTTCATAGCTGAAAAAGCAGCAACAAGATGAAGCAGTGAGAAGGCGAGAGCTAGTACAATTGTTAGTATTCCTAGAATCATCGAAGTTAACATAGTTGGTTCCTTTCTGAGTTACAGGCTTAGTTATCAAGTGGAGTTGTAGAGGTCATCTCCATTACATCAAGGTAAAATCTCACCACTTGGTCTTCGGTATAGGATTGTCCTTTTTTTAGCCACCAAGTTAGGGTCTCGATAAAGTTCGTCACAACAAAATGCTGGAGGTAGGAGGCCGGAATGTTTGGATAGGCCTCTTGCAAGTCATCCGCTACCATGGGATAAACGTGGTGTTCGAGTTCCTTGTGTAGTTGGCGGAGGAAGTAGTCGTTTTTGGAAAAAAGGAGACTGGTAACATGGTCCTGGTTTTTCTGAAAATGTAAAAAGATATGTGCGAGGTAGTCCTCGGTAGTAAAGTGTCCTTCCCTTTCAAAGAGATGATGAAAGAGGTAGCGACAGAGCTCATCTAAAAGGAGTTCCTTGCTTTCATAGTGACAGTAAAAAGTAGAACGCCCAACATCTGCTAGGTCAATGATATCCTGAACAGTAGTGGCATCATAGCCTTTGTCGTTCAAAAGTTGTAAAAAAGCTTGATAGATGGCTTTTTTCGTCTTGCTGACTCGACGGTCTCTTTTTGGCATGTAGACACTTGAGACAAACTGTTCAGAACTGAACATGGCTGACAGTTTGCTTCTATCCTTTCTTTGAATTTTATTAGATAATACAAATGAAAGAAGTATGTATATACCCATTATACCAAAGGAGGGAGAGAAATGAGTTCTAAAACATCTATCTGGTTAGCTTTTTTCTTAAATTTAAGCTATGCGATTGTTGAGTTTATCGCAGGAGGAATCTTTGGTTCGAGTGCAGTTCTTGCTGATTCCGTTCATGACTTGGGAGATGCTATAGCCATTGGCATCTCAGCCCTTTTAGAAACAATTTCAAACCGTGAAGAAGATAGACAGTACACCTTGGGTTACAAACGTTTTAGTCTTTTAGGAGCCATGCTAACGGCTGTGATTCTTATGATAGGGTCTGTCCTAGTGATCTTGGAAAATGTCACAAAGATTGTTCACCCGCAACCCGTCAATGAGGAAGGCATCCTCTGGCTGGGAATCATTGCAGTAGCCATTAATGTGCTAGCAAGTCTGGTAGTTCGTAAGGGGAAAACAAAGAACGAGTCAATTCTTAGCCTGCATTTTTTGGAAGACACTCTTGGTTGGTTGGCCGTCATTCTAATGGCGATTATTCTTCGATTTACGGACTGGTATATCCTCGATCCGCTTTTATCACTAGTTATTTCTATCTTTATTCTGTCGAAAGCCATTCCTCGCTTTTGGAGCGCACTGAAAATTTTCCTAGATGCTGTGCCAGAAGGAGTCGAGACAAGTGATTTGGAGAAGGATTTAGAGGCTCTACCCAATGTCAACAGTGTCAATCAACTTAGCATTTGGTCCATGGATGGTCTAGAGAATAATGCTATTGTTCACATTTGTATCAAGGACTGGGAACAGATGATGGAAACCAAAGAAGTGGTGCGTCAATGTTTAGAAGAAAGAGGCGTGCAGAATATCACTATTGAAGTAGATAGCAGTCAAAGCAATCATGCGCAACATAAGCGGAGGGTGAGAGAATTAGAGCAGAAGCATGGGCATCATCATTAGAAAGCGACCTCGCTAGAGGTCGTTTTGTTATCCTATTCATTCCTTGTACTTTCTCTCAGAGTCAGTCTGGTTCCCAACATGGTTAGGCTAGGGATTTTGCGACCGTGGAGTACTTCCTTATTAAGAATATCCATGCCTGCTCTGCCCATTTCTTCGGTATAGACGGTGATGCTGGAGAGGGGAGGATAGACTTGCTTGGTCAGACTAGTGTCGTTAAAGGAAATGAGGCTGACGCGGTCTGGTAGGCTGATTCCAGCTTCTTGGAGCGCACGGAGGGCACCGATGGCTAAACTATCGCTAGCTGCGAAAAAGGCTGGTGGGAGTTGGTCTCCTAAGTTCTGAATAGCCTCCTTCATTAAGTCATAGCCAGACTGGGCAGTAAAGCTTCCTTGAAAGACCAGTTCATCATGATAGATTCCTTTTGTTTGACTGTAGTTTCTGAAATTTTCCAGCCGCTTATCCTCAATGATTTCTTCTTGGTCTGTTGTTTCCTCAAGCCCTGTTAGAATCCCGATACGGTCCATCCCTTGACTGAGGAAATAATCGACAACCTGTTTCATGGCAGTGTAAAAGTCCGTGATAATGCAGGTATGTCCTAGTGAAAGAGTATCACTGTCTAGAAAGACAAGAGGCTTTTGGTATTCTTCAAAGGCAGAGATCTGAGCTCGACTAAACTTTCCGATGCAGAGAATCCCGATGACTTCCTCGCTCAGTGTAAAAGGATGGTCATTAAAATAGCGTAAAATATCATAGTCCAGTTCTTGGGCTCTTTTTTCTATGCCTAGGCGAATCTGGTAGTAGTAGAGATCGTCTAGCTCCCCTTGTTCGCTGACCCATTGGATAATGGCAATCTTTTGCTTGGGCTTGTGGGACTCGCCTGTCTTGAGGTGCTTGGTGTAGCCCAGCTCTTCAGCAACAGTTAAAATACGGTGTCTGGTTTCTTCTGTAACAGATAGACTCTGGTCGCGATTGAGGACACGGGATACGGTCGCGATAGAGACAGAAGCTAGTTGTGCAATGTCTTTTAAGGTAGCCATAAATCCTCCTTCTTTTAGGTTAGTATATCATATTTTTCTGTATTTTACTGATAGTTTAGTAAAATTTTAGTAAAAAGGATTGACCTTAGAAAATCCCTTGGATACAATAGAAGAAAACGATTACACGTTAAGACGACTTAACGGACAGTAAAAGGAGAAATCATATGACACAACATCTTACTGCTGAAGCTCTTCGTAAAGATTTTCTTGCTGTTTTTGGTCAAGAAGCAGACCAAACATTCTTTTCACCAGGTCGTATCAATTTGATTGGTGAACACACGGACTACAACGGTGGACATGTTTTCCCAGCTGCTATTTCCTTGGGAACTTATGGGGCGGCTCGCAAGCGTGACGACCAAGTTTTGCGTTTCTACTCAGCCAACTTTGAGGACAAGGGCATTATCGAAGTGCCTCTTGCTGACCTCAAGTTTGAAAAAGAGCACAACTGGACCAACTATCCAAAAGGAGTTCTTCATTTCTTGCAAGAAGCTGGGCATGTGATTGACAAAGGTTTTGATTTTTATGTTTATGGGAATATCCCAAATGGTTCTGGCTTGTCTTCTTCAGCATCATTGGAACTCTTGACAGGGGTCGTGGCAGAGCATCTCTTTGATTTAAAATTAGAGCGTCTCGATTTGGTTAAAATCGGAAAACAAACAGAGAATAACTTTATCGGAGTCAACTCTGGTATCATGGACCAGTTTGCTATCGGTATGGGGGCTGACCAACGTGCTATTTACCTAGATACCAACACCTTAGAGTATGACTTGGTGCCACTTGATTTGAAGGACAATGTCGTTGTTATCATGAACACCAATAAACGCCGTGAATTGACGGATTCTAAATATAATGAACGCCGTGCTGAGTGTGAAAAAGCAGTAGAAGAACTACAAGTGGCTTTGGACATTCAAACCTTGGGTGAATTGGATGAGTGGGCCTTTGACCAATACAGCTATCTGATTAAAGATGAAAATCGTTTGAAACGTGCTCGCCATGCTGTGCTTGAAAACCAACGTACCCTCAAAGCTCAAGTAGCCCTTCAAGCAGGAGATTTGGAAACATTTGGTCGTTTGATGAATGCGTCACACGTTTCTCTGGAGCATGACTATGAAGTAACTGGTTTGGAATTGGATACTCTTGTTCACACAGCTTGGACACAAGAAGGTGTTCTCGGTGCTCGTATGACAGGGGCAGGTTTTGGTGGATGTGCCATTGCCTTGGTTCAAAAAGATGCTGTTGATGCCTTTAAGGAAGCTGTTGGCAAACACTACGAGGAAGTAGTTGGATACGCTCCAAGCTTCTATATCGCTGAAGTTGCAGGTGGCACTCGCGTCCTTGACTAGTCAAAAGGAGGCTCTATAGTGACCTTAGTAGATAAATTTGTAACACATGTCATTTCTGAAAGTTCATTTGAGGAAATGGATCGAATCTACCTGACCAATCGTGTCTTGGCACGAGTGGGAGACGGTGTTTTGGAAGTTGAGACCAATCTGGATAAAGTGATTGACCTCAAGGACCAGCTGGTTGAGGAAGCTGTTCGATTAGAAACGATTGAGGATAGTCAGACTGAGCGTGAAATCCTCGGTGCTGAACTGATGGACTTGGTGACCCCTTGTCCAAGTCAGGTCAATCGTGACTTTTGGGCAACCTACGCCCGATCTCCTGAGCAATCGATAGAGGATTTTTACCAACTCAGTCAGAAAAATGACTACATCAAACTCAAGGCCATTGCTAAAAATATTGCTTATCGTGTTCCATCTGATTACGGTGAACTTGAAATTACTATCAATCTCTCTAAGCCTGAAAAGGATCCCAAAGAGATTGCGGCAGCCAAGTTGGTGCAAGCTAGTAATTATCCTCAGTGTCAGCTTTGTCTAGAGAATGAGGGCTACCATGGTCGGGTCAACCACCCAGCTCGTAGCAACCACCGTATTATCCGTTTTGAAATGGCTGGTCAGGAATGGGGCTTCCAGTATTCTCCCTATGCTTACTTTAATGAGCACTGTATTTTCTTAGATGGCCGGCATCGTCCCATGGCCATTAGTCGTCAGAGCTTTGAACGTCTGCTGGCTATCGTAGAGAAGTTTCCAGAATATTTTGCGGGTTCAAATGCGGACTTACCAATTGTGGGGGGCTCTATTCTAACTCATGATCACTATCAGGGAGGCCGTCATGTCTTTCCTATGGAATTGGCTCCTCTGCAAAGACCTTCCGATTTACTGGTTTTGAACAAGTCAAGGCTGGGATTGTCAAGTGGCCCATGTCAGTGTTGCGTTTGACTTCGGATTCCAAAGAGGATTTGATCAACTTGGCTGATAAGATTTTGCAGGAATGGCGTCAGTATTCAGACCCTGAAGTGCAGATTTTAGCTGAGACTGATGGGACATCGCATCACACCATCACACCGATTGCGCGTAAGCGCGACGGTCAGTTTGAGTTGGACTTGGTCTTGAGGGACAATCAGACTTCTGCAGAACATCCTGATGGCATCTATCATCCTCACAAGGATGTCCAACATATCAAGAAGGAAAATATCGGCTTGATTGAGGTCATGGGCTTGGCAATCTTGCCACCACGTCTGAAAGCAGAAGTGGAGCAAGTCGCTAGCTATCTCGTGGGAGATGGTGATACAGTTGCCGATTATCATCAGAAATGGGCAGACCAACTCAGAGCCCACCATCCAGATCTAACGGATAAAGAAAAAGCCCTTGAAATCGTCAAGGACTCTGTGGGTACTATCTTTGCGCGTGTACTTGAGGATGCAGGGGTTTACAAGCAGACAGAACAAGGACAGGCAGCCTTTATGCGCTTTGTAGAACAGGTCGGAATTTTGCCAAACTAGGAGCTTTCTCCTTGCACAGTCCTATAAAAAGTAGTATCATAGTGTCGTTTGAAATATCAGGAGGAAATGATGAAAGACTTTCATTTTGACGCTATATCTGCCTTTGAAAATTACGAAATTGAACAAATGAGAGATGGTCACGTTGTGGTGACGACCAAAGTAGTGGACTCGTCGCTCAACTACTATGGCAATGCACATGGTGGCTATCTCTTTACCCTTTGTGACCAGATTAGTGGTTTGGTGGTTATCTCGCTGGGGCTTGATGGGGTGACACTCCAATCTTCTATCAACTACCTCAAAGCAGGAAAACTCGACGATGTATTGACAATAAAAGGAGAATGTGTCCATCAAGGTCGCACAACCTGTGTGGTGGATGTGGATATTACCAATCAAGAGGGCAGAAATGTCTGTAAAGCAACCTTTACCATGTTTGTCACAGGCCAGAGGTCAGAAGAAAGACAGGTAAGGATATAGAGAAACAAAAAAGAGGCTCACACCTCTTTTTTAGTTTCAGATAAATCAATCAATCAATTTCTTTAATAAACTTAGCAATTTCTTTTACAATTTCAGTAACTAAAGCATTTCCCATAAAAAACATTCTCATTTTATCAGATACCTCTACAATAGAACCGTCAGATAGTTTCTTTTTAGCTGTCCAATCATCTGGGAAATCCTGAAGGCGTTCAGCTTCAATAGGGGTAATTAATCTATATTTATTGTTTACAAATAATAAATGTGTGGAACGATTAACAGTTCCTTCGGATGTAAGCATTGTTCGTCCTGGAAGGTTTAAATCATCATAAGGGGACATTCCTCCTTCTGAATAGATGTATTGATGTCCGTCAGAGGATGTTCGCTCAATTTTTTTAGGTCCTCTAAGATATTGAAATTTTTCTAGTTTAGCCTGATCAGTTAAAAAATATTTTTCAGGTACTTCAGATTCATCTTGAAGAATTTCTCCTAGAGTAATCGGATTACCATTGTAGTTAGGTTCTGTATCAATAGAATAGTATTTTCCATGTCTCATAATTCCTGTATTCCAAACAGTACCAGTAAAAGTATCTGAAACTTCAACTATATCATTTGGTAACTCATAAAACACATGACGATTTTTAACTGCTATAGGTTTAATAGGAAATTGTTTTGCAAATAGACCTTGATTGAAAATATAGTCATCATACCTATTATCTTCAAAGATTTCTTCATTTTTTTCGTAAAGATTGTCAATATTTTTTGCAAAAACAGTATCATTTCGATATACGAAAAAGAATACACGACGTCTTCGTTGGCTTCTGCCATACTCAGCGGCATTAATAACTCTCCACTCTACAGAATATCCAAGATTATTAAAAGCTGTTAGCATGATTGCAAAATCACGTCCTCTCTGTTTTGAGGGCGCTTTTAAAAGCCTATCAACATTTTCCAGAATTAAGTATTTGGGTTTAATGATTTCCGTTGCTCTAATGATTTCCCAAAATAAAACTCCTTTTTTTCCTTCAATACCTTTCTCATTTTTCTTGCTACGCGCAACAGAGTAATCTTGACAAGGAAAACCACCGACAATCATATCGGCATCCATTTTGGAAAATTGATTGTCTGTTATATCAGAGATACTAATATTGATGTTTTCGCTATTGGGGAAGTGATAATCATAGACCTCAAATGCGTCTTGAGATTTACGAGATGGTTCCCATTGGTTTGCCCATTTTGTTTTAAAGAGTTGCTTATCGGCATTTTCTAAACCTATCCGAAAACCGCCAACTCCAGCAAATAGTTCGAGAACTTTCATCTTTTCTCCTTAATTTTTTACAGTTTAATCCATTATATACTATTTTCAATGATTGATCAAGTATTAATGTTTGCTTTAGTTTAATTTGATATAATATAAAAGATAGGAGAAGAAAATGAATCAAAACTTATTTAACTATAACGATGAAGATATCGATAAGCCTTTTGCGGCTTGGCCATTAGCAAGGAAATCGTCGATAATCAAGACCTTGTCCTCTGGTGAGAGGAATTTTCCAGCGATAGAAACGGTGCTGGTCACTTGCTTGGTAAAAGAGTAAACTTCGGCAGTTAAGATTCCTTCGTTCATAGTGATGTTTTTAGCTTTTTTGGCGAAAATCATGGGAACGTTTAAGGCTTCAGCTGTAAAAATGGCTGGGGCAATACCTGACGCTTCAATGGTCACGATCTTGGTAATGCCAGCAGAAGCAAATTTTTCCGCAAAAACCTTACCAATCTCTCTCATCAGGCTAAAGTCAACTTGGTGGGTTAAAAAGGAATCCACCTTGAGGATGTTATCACCCAAGATATGCCCATCCTTGAGGATGCGCTCTTCTAATAATTTCATAAGACCTCCTAAAGTCTAAAAGCCAATCCATTTGCTTGTTTATAGTTTCTAGCAAGAAATAGAAAAAGGACATACTTAATCTCTAAGTAAGTCCCCAAAATAGGCATGGCAAAAACGACCATACCTCACTACTGACTTACTTATTGTTAGGTGTTCCGGCACCTTGTAGAAACGTCGTGCCAATTCACGACATAAACAAGTAAAATGATATTCAATTTCAAATAGGCTTGAGCCAATGTTTTTATTTTACACTAAATAACTTTAGAAATCAAATGTTTTGTTAATGTTTTGGTTTGAAAAACGAACAAATATAATAAAAATGGGGAAAAATTAACTTATTGGCTAACATTTAGAAGGTTTTTCCATCATAAAAGGCATATTATCAAGTTTTTAAACACCTGACAATATGCCTTTTTCTAACTTTAAAGACTTTTTCCCAATCTTTATTATTCTACTCGCTAAATCTTAAAAAATAGCCATCTGGATCCAAAACTGCAAACTCATGAGGATAGATATAGTAATCTCCAACACGAAACTTTCTTTTGGTTAAGGGACGATGGATAGGATAGTCAGCTTCCAGTAGTTTTTGGTGGAGCTGAGGAACATCTGCAATGCCAAAGGAAATATTGACACCGTGCCCGAAAGGATAGGTCAGTTGGGCTAATTCTTCTGCGCTTCCTTCTTCTAGCATAAGTTGGCAGTCTTCAAGCGAGAGGAAGAGAAATTTCTCCTCGGGGCGCTCGTATTCGACAGAGAATCCCAACAAGTCGCAGTAGAAGTGGCGCGACTGTTCGAGGTCAGATACCACAAATTCGGGAATGACAGGCTGATAGTCCATTCGTTTTCTCCTTAGAGTTCAATCTCCATGACAATGGGTGTGTGGTCTTGGCGCGCACCGGAGTCAATCATATCAGACTTGGTCACCTTGTCAGCCACGCGGTTGCTTGTCAGCCAGTAGTCGATTCTCCAGCCTGTATTGTTGATTTTAGAAGTCTTGCTGCGTTGTGCCCACCAAGTGTAGCGTTCTGGAACATCGCCGTGAATGTGGCGGAAGGTATCAGTAAATCCAGTTGCTAAAAGGTTGGTAAATCCAGCACGTTCCTCGTCGGTAAATCCTGGTGAACGGCGGTTGCTAGCAGGATTTGCAAGGTCGATCTCATTGTGGGCCACGTTGTAGTCACCGGTTGCAAGGACTGGTTTTTCTTTGTCTAGTTCAGCCAAGTATTCAGCATATTTGACATCCCAGACTTGACGTTCTTCCAAGCGTTTGAGACCGTCGCCAGCGTTTGGAGTGTAAACTTGGGTTACGAAAAATTCATCAAATTCTAGAGTGATGATACGGCCTTCCAAGTCCATGGTAGAAGGGGCACCGATTTCTGGGAAAGTGACAGTGGGTGTGAGTTCTTTCTTATAAAGGAACATGGTTCCGGCATAGCCTTTGCGGGCAGGTTCCTGAGAAGAGCGCCACGTGTTTCGTAGCCTGGGAAGAGTTCTTCTAAAATTTCCAAGTGTTTCTTTGTAGGACCCTTGGCAGAAAGCTTGGTTTCTTGGATAGCGATAATATCAGCATTTTCTGCCACAAGGGTTTGTAGGACTTCTTGGGACAATTTGGCACGAGCTGAGTCACTAGTTAGGGCAGCATTGAGGGAATCAATATTCCATGAGATAAGTTTCATAAAGTTACCTTTTTCATTCAGATTATAGATTTTATTATACCAAAAAAAGGTCTATTTCCCCAACGTATGGTTTGAAAAATCACTCTCTTTCGTTTATAATTAAGAATGATTTTATGAAAGGGAGTGAAAATAAATGAAATTTTACTCATATGACTATGTACTTAGCCAAATCAGTCAGCAAAATGGAATGATGATTGGCTTTGGAATTGTGCTCCTAGCTATCACAGGATTTTTTGCTTTTAAGGCCTATCGTGATAAAAAGGGGACTAAGTTTCGGGAATTGGTCATGATTTTGGCCTTGACCTTGGTGGCCATGCTTTTGGTGACAATCTCAAAATACCAGACCAATCAAGCCTCTAACAATCAATTTCAAACTTCACTTCATTTCATAGAGGTTGTTTCCAAAGACTTGGGAGTGGATAAATCAGAAGTTTACGTAAATACTTCAGCTGCCACTGATGGAGCGCTTGTCAAGGTAGGTTCAAATGTCTATCGTGCTATGAACGGGAGCCAACCAGACAAGTATCTTTTAGAGAAATTAGAATTGCATCAAACAGACGCTATTGAATTGGTGGAGGTAAACAAATGACACTCAATTATATGGAAATTTTAATCAAACTGGCCTTGGGTCTTTTCTCGCTTGTTTTTGTTATTAATGTGACAGGAAAGGGGAATCTAGCACCTAACTCTGCTACAGACCAAATTCAGAACTATGTTCTTGGTGGTATCATCGGAGGGGTGATTTACAATAGTTCAATCAGTATTCTGCAATATGCAGTGATTTTGATGATGTGGACGATTTTGGTTTTGACCCTCAAATGGCTTAATAACAATGTTCGTTTTGTCAAACGCTTGATTGATGGAAAACCAACTCTCCTCATCAAAAATGGGCAGATTGACCCAGAAGCCTGTCGTTCAGTTGGATTGTCTGCAGCGGATGTGGCCCTCAAACTTCGTAGCCAAGGGATTTTCCAGATGAAGCAAGTTAAACGAGCTGTGCAAGAGCAAAATGGCCAACTCATCGTGGTCCAAATGGGGGATGAAAATCCTAAGTATCCAGTTGTGACTGACGGTGTGATTCAAGTTGATGTTTTGGAATCGATTGGTCGTAGCGAAGAGTGGCTGCTTGATAATCTTAGCAAGCAAGGACATGACAATGTAGCCAACATCTTTATCGCTGAGTATGACAAGGGTGCTGTTACAGTCGTAACCTATGAATAAGAAAAGCCTGGGGTCTTGTACTCTTCGAAAATCAAATTCAAACTGCGTCAACGTCGCCTTGCCGTACTCGAGTACAGCCTGCGGCTAGTTTCCTAGTTTGCTCTTTGATTTTCATTGAGTATTGGCCTCAGGTTTTCATTTGCAATCAGAAAGGGATTTTATGTCCATTATTCAAAAACTTTGGTGGTTTTTCAAGTTAGAAAAACGCCGTTATTTAGTGGGGATTGTGGCTTTGGTCTTGGTTTCCGTACTCAATCTTATTCCCCCCATGGTCATGGGGCGGGTCATTGATGCCATCACATCGGGACAATTAACCCAGCAGGACCTCCTTCTTGACCTATTTTATTTGCTTCTTGCAGCCTTTGGGATGTACTATCTGCGCTATGTTTGGCGTATGTATATCCTTGGAACTTCCTACCGTCTGGGGCAGATTATGCGGTCTCGCTTGTTTGAGCATTTCACAAAAATGTCTCCAGCTTTTTATCAGACTTATCGAACGGGAGACCTGATGGCACACGCAACCAATGATATTAATGGCCTAACGCGTCTGGCAGGGGGCGGGGTTATGTCAGCGGTGGATGCCTCAATCACAGCTTTAGTGACCTTGTTGACCATGATCTTTAGCATTTCATGGCAGATGACCCTAGTTGCCATTTTACCCTTACCTTTCATGGCTTATGCGACTAGTCGTCTAGGGAGAAAGACCCATAAGGCCTTTGGTGAATCGCAGGCTGCCTTTTCTGAACTCAATAACAAGGTGCAGGAGTCCGTATCAGGTATTAAAGTGACCAAGTCTTTTGGGTATCAGGCGGACGAGTTGAAATCCTTTCAGACAGTCAATGAATTGACCTTCCAAAAGAATCTCCAAACCATGAAATACGATAGTCTCTTTGACCCCATGGTTCTTTTATTTGTTGGTTCCTCCTATGTTTTAACGCTCTTGGTCGGCTCCTTGATGGTTCAGAAAGGGCAAATCACAGTTGGAAATCTGGTCACTTTTATCAGTTATTTGGATATGTTGGTCTGGCCTCTTATGGCCATTGGTTTCCTCTTTAATATTACTCAGCGAGGGAAGGTTTCTTACCAACGGATTGAGGATCTTTTGTCTCAGGAATCACCTGTACAAGACCCTGAGTTTCCTTTAGATGGCATTGAAAACGGGCGCTTGCAGTACGATATTGATAGCTTTGCCTTTGAAAATGAGGAAACATTGACGGATATTCACTTTAGTTTGGGAAAGGGCAAACCCTAGGCTTGGTTGGTCAGACAGGCTCTGGAAAAACGTCCTTGATCAAGCTTCTCTTGCGTGAGTACGATGTGGATAAGGGAACCATTTACCTAAACGGTCATGATATTCGCGATTATCGTTTGACAGACCTTCGCAGTCTCATGGGCTACGTCCCTCAGGACCAGTTCCTCTTTGCGACTTCAATCTTAGACAATATACGCTTTGGGAATCCTGATTTACCACTTTCAGCGGTTGAGGAAGCGACTAAGCTAGCCCAAGTTTACCAAGACATTGTAGACATGCCTCAGGGATTTGATACGTTGATTGGTGAAAAAGGAGTCAGTCTTTCTGGTGGTCAAAAGCAGCGTCTGGCCATGAGTCGAGCTATGATTTTAGACCCTGATATCTTGATTTTGGATGATTCTTTGTCAGCCGTGGACGCCAAGACAGAGTATGCGATTATCGACAACCTCAAGGAGACGCGAAAGGACAAGACAACCATTATTACAGCCCATCGCCTGAGTGCAGTTGTCCATGCAGATTTGATTTTAGTCCTGCAAAATGGTCAAATTATCGAACGAGGCAGGCACGAAGACTTGCTATCTTTGGATGGCTGGTATGCCCAAACCTACCAGTCTCAGCAGCTGGAAATGAAGGGAGAAGAAGATGCAGAATAAGAAAGAACAATGGGCTGTATTGAAGCGCTTGATATCCTATCTCAAGCCTTACGGCCTCTAACCTTTTTGGCACTCAGTTTTCTACTAGCAACTACGGTCATTAAAAGTGTCATTCCCCTTGTAGCTTCCCACTTTATAGACCAGTATCTCAGCAATCTCAACCAACTCGCTGTGACCGTTTTGCTGGCCTACTATGGCCTTTATATCCTACAAACTCTGGTCCAGTATGTCGGTAATCTTCTCTTTGCGCGCGTGTCCTACAGTATTGTTAGGGATATTCGTCGGGATGCCTTTGCCAATATGGAGAAGCTGGGCATGTCTTACTTTGACAAGACACCAGCAGGCTCCATCGTCTCTCGTTTGACCAATGATACTGAGACCATCAGCGATATGTTTTCAGGGATTTTATCTAGCTTTATCTCAGCAGTTTTCATCTTTCTGACAACTCTTTATACCATGTTGGTGTTGGATTTTCGTTTGACAGCATTAGTCTTGCTCTTTCTCCCCTTGATCTTCCTTTTGGTCAATCTCTATCGGAAAAAATCAGTGAAAATCATTGAGAAAACTAGAAGTCTCTTGTCAGATATCAATAGCAAGCTGGCAGAGAACATCGAGGGAATCAGAATAATCCAGGCCTTTAATCAAGAGAAGCGCCTACAGTCAGAGTTTGATGAAATCAACCAAGAACACTTGGTCTATGCCAACCGTTCTGTAGCCTTGGATGCTCTCTTTTTACGTCCTGCCATGAGTTTACTGAAACTTCTAGGCTATGCTGTCTTGATGGCCTATTTTGGCTACCGTGGGCTTTATCTGGGAATAACGGCAGGAACCATGTATGCCTTTATCCAGTATATCAATCGTCTCTTTGATCCCCTGATTGAAGTAACGCAAAACTTTTCAACCCTTCAAACGTCCATGGTTTCTGCAGGTCGTGTCTTTGCCCTAATAGACGAGAGGACTTATGAGCCGCTTCAAGAAGATGGCCAGGCTGTGGTAAAAGAAGGCAATATTCGTTTTGAACATGTGTGCTTTTCATATGATGGGAAACATCCGATTCTGGATGATATTTCCTTCTCCGTTAACAAGGGTGAAACCATTGCCTTTGTGGGTCATACAGGTTCAGGGAAATCGTCTATTATCAATGTCCTCATGCGCTTTTATGAATTTCAATCAGGGAGAGTTCTCTTGGATGATGTGAATATCCGGGACTACAGTCAGGAAGAGCTGAGAAAAAACATCGGTTTAGTCTTGCAGGAACCCTTCCTCTATCATGGAACCATTAAGTCCAATATCGCCATGTACCAAGATATCAGTGATGAGCAGGTCCAGGCTGCAGCAGCCTTCGTGGATGCAGATTCCTTTATTCAAGAACTTCCTCAGGGTTACGCTTCTCCTGTTTCTGAGCGTGGTTCGAGCTTCTCTACTGGGCAGCGCCAGCTTCTAGCCTTTGCTAGAACAGTCGCCAGTCAGCCTAAAATTCTGATTTTGGATGAAGCGACTGCCAATATTGACTCTGAAACAGAAAGCTTGGTTCAAGCTTCTCTGGCGAAGATGAGACGGGGTCGAACAACCATTGCCATCGCCCATCGTCTTTCTACCATCCAAGACGCCAACTGTATCTATGTTTTGGACAAGGGGCGCATTATCGAGAGTGGAACCCATGAGGAACTCTTGGATCTGGGAGGAGCCTATCACAAGATGTATAGTTTGCAGGCGGGTGCCATGTCTTAATACTCTTTGAAAATCTATTCAAGCCAGGTCAGCTTTATTTGCAACCTAAAAGATGTACTTTGATTTTCATTGAGTGTAAGAAGGAAATCCTTCAAATTACAGATTTCTTTCACTGCCTTTTCCATTTTGTGGTATAATGAAAAATGTTGACAAATAGTATAATAAAAACAAAGGAGAAACAGCATGCTGAAATGGGAAGACTTGCCCGTGGAAATGAAATCAAGCGAGGTTGAGTCTTACTACCAGCTTGTCTCTAAAAGGAAGGGTTCGCTGATTTTCAAGCGTTGTTTGGACTGGGTTCTGGCCTTGGTCTTGCTAATTTTGACTTCCCCAGTCTTTCTCATCTTGAGCATTTGGATCAAGTTGGATAGCAAGGGGCCAGTGATTTACAAGCAAGAGCGCGTGACCCAGTATAACCGTCGGTTCAAGATTTGGAAGTTCCGTACCATGGTAACGGATGCGGACAAAAAAGGAAGTCTGGTAACTTCTGCTAACGATAGCCGCATTACCAAGGTTGGCAATTTCATCCGCCGTGTCCGTTTGGACGAACTGCCTCAGTTGGTCAATGTTCTTAAAGGTGAGATGTCCTTTGTCGGTACACGACCTGAAGTGCCACGTTACACAGAGCAGTATAGTTCTGAAATGATGGCGACCTTGCTCTTGCCAGCAGGAATTACCTCTCCAGCCAGCATCAACTACAAGGATGAGGATACTATCATCAGTCAAATGACGGAGAAAGGTCTGTCAGTTGACCAAGCCTATGTGGAGCATGTCCTCCCTGAAAAGATGCGCTATAACCTCACCTATCTCCGAGAGTTTAGTTTCCTTGGAGACATCAAAATCATGTTTCAAACCGTGTTTGAAGTGCTAAAATAAAGTAGTCATGAGAAAATGAGTACAGATAAAAGGAGCAAATTAATGCCAAATTACAATATTCCATTTTCACCACCCGATATTACGGAAGCAGAGATTGCTGAAGTAGCGGATACCCTGCGTTCTGGTTGGATTACAACTGGTCCTAAGACAAAAGAATTGGAGCGTCGCTTGTCTCAATACACACAGACGCCCAAGACTGTCTGTCTTAACTCTGCGACTGCCGCTCTGGAGTTGATTTTACGCGTTTTGGAAGTGGGACCTGGTGATGAAGTCATCGTTCCAGCCATGACCTATACAGCTTCATGTAGTGTCATCACTCACGTGGGAGCAACTCCAGTCATGGTGGATATCCAAGCAGATACGTTTGAGATGGACTATGACCTGCTGGAGCAAGCCATCACTGAAAATACCAAGGTAATCATTCCAGTAGAACTTGCAGGGATTGTTTGTGACTACGACCGTTTGTTCCAAGTAGTGGAGAAGAAACGTGACCTCTTTACTGCTTCAAGCAAGTGGCAAAAAGCCTTTAACCGTATCGTGATTGTTTCTGATAGTGCCCATGCTTTGGGATCTACTTATAAAGGACAGCCAGCTGGTTCTATCGCTGACTTTACTTCCTTCTCATTCCATGCGGTTAAGAATTTTACAACTGCTGAGGGAGGAAGTGCTACTTGGAAAGCCAATCCAGCGATTGACGACGAAGAGATGTACAAGGAATTCCAAATCCTTTCTCTTCATGGTCAAACTAAGGATGCTCTTGCTAAGATGCAACTAGGCTCATGGGAATACGATATCGTGACACCAGCCTACAAGTGCAACATGACCGATATCATGGCATCGCTTGGTTTGGTACAATTGGACCGCTATCCAAGTTTATTGCAACGTCGTAAGGACATTGTAGACCGCTATGATCGTGGTTTTGTAGGTTCTCGCATCCATCCTTTGGCACACAAGACTGAAACTGTCGAATCTTCACGTCACCTCTACATTACCCATGTAGAAGGAGCAAGCTTAGAAGAACGCAATCTTATCATCCAAGAATTGGCCAAAGCAGGAATTGCAAGTAACGTACACTACAAACCGCTTCCGCTCTTGACAGCCTATAAGAATCTTGGTTTTGATATGGCGAACTATCCTAAGGCCTATGCCTTCTTTGAAAATGAAATTACCCTTCCTCTTCACACTAAATTAAGTGATGAAGAAGTGGACTATATCATTGAGACTTTCAAAACAGTTTCTGAAAAAGTGCTAACTTTATCAAAAAAATGACAAACTACAGTCAAGTAATAGTGATTCTGTTTCTAAAAAGTCTAATTGAGTGTAAAACTGTTGTTTTCAATTGAAAGTCCTATAGTAAAATGAAATAAAAACAGGACAAATCAATCAGGATAGTCAAATTAATTTCTAGCAATATTTTAGAAGCAAAGGTGTACTCTTATAGTTTCAATATACTGTATGGTTTGAAATGAGATGTGAGCAATTTGGTGTAGCATTTAGAATTTTTATTAGGCATCATTTAGAAAATGTAGTGTCTTGTTCTAGTTTTCAATTCACCCTATTTTTTGAAAGACGCGAGTTTCCACGAATGAGGTTGTGGAAACTCGCGTCTTTCTTTTTGTTTTCAGAATATTGTTCAAAGTTTTTGAGACTATTTTTTTCATGTTCTAGTCATTCTTTTGAAATAATCTATAAAAACACGTGTCTACAATGATCTATATGTCCTATTCCAGTATTTTTAGAAGAACTGCGTCTATTTTTTTATAGAGCTTGAATCTAGCTTTTTATAGAAAATCTATTTAAGAAATATATTGTATTGTTTTTGATTTCAATCCGCTATATGAACGATATTCATGTAAATATACCTGGTGAATGCTTGCATGACAAGATATTTGTTCTTGTATTTATAAATTAGTATTTTTACGAGATATCAACATGCTTTAAATACAGTGAATAGGATATTTTTTTATGTTCAAGCTAAGAAAGATAGTAATCACTTTTTGAATGGAAGGTTAAAGAATTATTAGAAGTATGGTTAGATATATAAATGGTCACGCTTTCACAATTTTTGATATTTTATTGTGTTATTCCTTGACAATTTTGATTTAAAAAAATATTATAAAGAAAATGACAGCGGTGTCATTTTTCTGGTATGGAATTTATATGAATATTAAATTAGGACATAATATTTTTAATTGGAGGCTAATATGAAATCTTTTCAACAAAATGAGGTTTTCTCTATTCGTAAGACTAAGGTGGGAGTTTGCTCAGTTCTCTTAGCGGTTTTATTTATTGGAACACAAAGTGTTTTAGCTAATGAAGTAGTTGGTGAAACTTCTTCGTCTAAAGATAATATGCAAATGAACTCTTTGTTGAGTAGCACATCTACATCATTATCTGCGGAACCCCATTCTGATACTCTCAGTTTTGATAACAATTCAAGTTTAAGTACTGATAATAATGGAGGAGTGAGTATTAATCAAAATAAACCTGATATAACAAATGATACTATGATTGGTAACATCTCTGGGATGGAAGTGAATACTATTTTAAGTACTAATCTGAACGAACACGTAGCTTTGAATGTAAAAGATTATGGAGCAATAGGTGACGGGGTTAATGATGATCGTCAAGCAATTCAAGATACAATAGATGCTGCAGCTAAAGGACTAGGTGGAGGAAATGTATATTTTCCTGAAGGAACTTATTTAGTAAAAGAAATTGTTTTTTTAAAAAGTCATACACACTTAGAATTGAATGAGAAAGCTACAATTCTAAATGGTATAAATATTAAGAATCACCCTTCTATTGTTTTTATGACAGGTTTATTTACGGATGATGGTGCGCAAGTAGAATGGGGCCCAACAGAAGATATTAGTTATTCTGGTGGTACGATTGATATGAACGGTGCTTTGAATGAAGAAGGAACTAAAGCAAAAAATCTACCACTTATAAATTCTTCAGGTGGATTTGCAATTGGAAACAGTACTAATGTCACAATTCGAAATGTAACTTTCAAAGATAGTTATCAGGGGCATGCTATTCAAATTGCAGGTTCGAAAAATGTATTAGTTGATAATTCTCGTTTTCTTGGGCAAGCCTTACCCAAAACGATGAAGGATGGGCAAATTATAACCAAGGAGAGCATTCAGATTGAACCATTAACTAGAAAAGGTTTTCCTTATGCCTTGAATGATGATGGGAAAAAATCTGAAAATGTGACTATTCAAAATTCCTATTTTGGTAAAAGTGATAAATCTGGAGAATTAGTAACAGCAATTGGCACACACTATCAAACATTGTCGACACAGAACCCCTCTAATATTAAAATTTTAAATAATCATTTTGATAACATGATGTATGCAGGTGTACGTTTTACAGGATTTACTGATATTTTAATTAAAGGAAATAGATTTGATAAGAAAGTAAAAGGAGAAAGTGTACATTATAGAGAAAATGGTGCAGCCTTAATAAATGCATATAGTTATAAAAATGTAAAAGATGAACTTGATTTAAATAAGAAAGTCGTTATTACTGAAAATACATTTTATATTTCTGATCCTAAAACAAAGGCTATTAGAGTAGCAAAAGATAGTGCAGAATATTTAGGAAAAGTATCAGATATTACTGTAACAAAAAATGTAATTAATAATAATTCTAAGGAAACAGAACAACCAAATATTGAATTATTACGAGTTAGTGATAATTTAGTAGTGTCAGAGAATAGTATATTCGGTGGTAAAGAAGGAATTGTTATTGAGGATTCAAAGGGTAAAATAACCGTTTTAAATAACCAATTTTATAATTTATCCGGTAAGTATATATCATTCATCAAATCTAATGCAAATGGGAAAGAACCTGTTATACGTGATAGCGATGGTAATTTCAATATTGTAACGGAGAATGGGCTTTACAAAATTGTAACAAATAATTTAAGTGATAAAAACGAAAAAGAAAAAAACAAAGAGGAAAAAAATTTAAAACAAGTTCATATGTGCATGAAAAAAACAATCTAATTCAAATAATGTAATTGATAGTAACCAGAAGAACGGAGAGTTTAACTCAAGTAAAGATAATAGACAAATTAATGACAAGATCGACAATAAACAAGATAATAAGACAGAAGAAGTGAACCATAAAATAGTTGGAGATGGCATAGAAACTGAAAATCATAATAATAAATCTAAAGAAATAGTAGATGTAAAACAAAAATTACCAAAGACTGGTTCGAACAAGATTATGGAACTATTCTTAACAGTGACAGGAATTGGTTTACTTTTGACACTAAAAGGGTTGAAGTATTATGGTAAAGATAAATAAAATTTGTTCGATACAAGGAAGTTCCGTAGAAAATGAGGATGCTGTAGGTTCACAAAATCAGTATTTTTGGATTATTGATGGAGCTACAGATTTATATAATTCTAAAGAGGAGATAGGTTATTCAGTCTCAGAAGTTGTACATATTTTATCAGAAAGTTTGTCGGTTAATTGTAAAGAATCAAAAACTCTTAAACAAATATTTGAAACTGCTTTACTCGAGGTTAAAGATGAAATCGGTTTAAACTCATATGAATTAACAGAGTATTATCGCTTACCAACATTTGCTTTTATATTTGCTAAACTTTCAGAAAAAAAGTTGGAGTATATGATGCTAGGTGACTGCGTCATGTTAGTAAACGAAATGGAAATAACTGATCATAGAGTAGATAATTTATTTGAAAAAGGGAAAAATGAGATAAAAGACTCAATTGGTACAAATAGTGTTTTAAATAAAAAAATTATTTTACAAAAAATCAGAAAATTATCTAATCAACCGAGTGGGTACTGGATAGGTTCGTTGGATGAGAGATTTTTTTAGACCATGCTATTATTGATCAAATAGATGTTACTAGTGAACAAATTGTTTTTAATGAGCGATGGCTTTTTATGAATTCTATCAAAATAATCAAAAATAAAAACTTTTGAAGAGTTAATTAAGATGAGATTTAATTCTTCTGCTATTGATCCAATCTATGGAAAGAAAGATGATGCAAGTATTGTAGTTATTGATGTTTGATATATTGTTTAAAAATATTAATTGTTACTATTGAACTTTGTTAAGAAGAGGTACCTAAATGTTAAGGTTATATTTAGAAAATGAAATTATAGAATTATCAAATAATTTAGAGACCATTTGGGTATCTGTGCTTGATAAATATGAGAAGTTATTTGAATATTTATCAAATGAAGAACGAATAGAATTGATTAAAGAAGATTTAATCATAAATGAGTCAGTTCTAAATGTTGATAAAAAAGGATATGAGTTAATTTGTTTACAACATCCCGTTTCATATGACTTAAGAAGAATTATTAGTGTAATAAAAAAATATCAACTGACATTGAACGTATTGGGGATAGAATTGTTGAAATTTTAAAAAATCTACAGATTATTCAAAACAATGAAATTTTGAAGAAAATTATTTCAGAAATAAAAATACTTCATGAAGTTATCGGACTGCATATGAATAGGGCTATATCTTGTTATAGAGAGGAACAATCTGGATGTTTAGATATGGTTGTTATACAAAAAAACAGAATGAGATAGAAGAGCTTAGTATAAATATTGAAAAGAAAATCATGAATTACATATTTGAAGATGATGGGAATGTTTCTGAAGTAATTGGTGCTTTAGATATTATTCATCACCTTGATAAAATTGCTCATACTACGCAATCAATTTATAAATGGATAATGTATAGAAAATATGGGAACATAAATTAGAAAGAAAAATATATGAAAACAATTATTGATAATTTTGTTGATAGAGTAATTGAATACGGAATGTATAATGAAATTGACAAAATATATGTGAAAAATAGAGTACTAGCGTTAATAGGTGAGGAGGGAACTGATCGCATTTCCGATGAAAATGACCTGAAACAAATAAAAGATTACTTAGTGGAAATCGCCTTAAAAAACGGTAAAATTAAAGATTTAATCGAGGAAAAGGAATGTTTAGGAGCAGAGTTAATGAATTTCATAGTTCCTTTACCTAGTCGATTAAATGATATTTTTTGGAGTTCATATGATATATCACCTCAAGAAGCAGTTGAAGAGTTTTATAAGTTAAGTAAAGATAGTGATTATATTAAAACTTCTGCTATTGCTAAGAATATTGAGTTTCGAGCATCAACTAAATACGGAGAGCTAGAGATTACGATAAATTTGTCAAAACCCGAAAAAGATCCAAAAACAATTGCTGCTGAAAAATTAGTAAAAGCAACTAATTATCCTAAATGTTTACTATGTATGGAAAATGAAGGATATCAAGGTCGAATAAATTATCCAGCACGTTCGAATCATAGAATTATTCGGTTGAAACTTGGTGACGAAGTATGGGGATTCCAGTATTCTCCCTACTCATATTTTAATGAGCATGCGATATTTTTGAATAGTCAACATGTACCAATGGCTATTACCTCTAAAACATTTGAACAATTATTGGAGATTGTTGATATTTTGCCAGGATATTTTGCTGGTTCAAATTCTGATCTTCCTATCTCAGGAGGCTCCATTCTTAGTCATAACCACTACCAGGGAGGGAAATATATTTTCCCAATGGAAAAAGCAAAATTTGAGAGTGAATTTCGTTTTAAAGACTTTGAGGATGTTAATGCTGGTATTGTAAAATGGCCAATGTCAGTAATTAGGTTACAAAGTGAAAATAAAAATCGCTTGTTAGATTTAGCTACTAAAATTCTAAATAAGTGGAGAGAATATTCAGATTTAGAAGTAGACATCATTGCAATGACTGCAGATGTCCCACACCATACGGTGACTCCTATTGCTCGTAAAGTGGACGGAAGATATGAATTAGATATTGTTCTAAGAGATAATCATACTACTGAACAATACCCAGATGGTGTTTTCCATCCTCATCAAGATGTACAACATATTAAAAAGGAAAATATTGGGTTAATCGAAGTGATGGGACTTGCGATTTTACCACCTCGTTTGAAAACAGAGTTAGAAGAAGTTGAGAAATATCTTTTAGGAAAAGATAACGCAATTGCTGATTATCATTTAGAATGGGCCGTTCAATTGAAAGAAAAATATCCTGGACTTAAAGAGGAAGAGGTTCATAGCGTAGTTCAACATGAAGTAGGGCAAGTATTTGCGAGAGTTCTCGAAGATGCAGGTGTTTATAAGAATACTCAAACCGGACAAGAAGCATTTATGAGATTTGTTAAATCGGTTGGAATTAATTAGGAGGAAGTAAAAATGGCAATATTGGTAACAGGCGGAGCTGGTTATATTGGTAGCCATACCGTAGTAGAATTACTAAATTTAGGTAAGGAAGTCGTTATTATCGACAACCTTTCAAACTCAAGCATTTTAGTATTAGATCGTATTGAAGCAATTACAGGGCAACGTCCCGTGTTTTACGAATTAGATGTTTGTGATAAACAAGGATTGAGAAAAGTTTGAACAAGAATCTATTGAGGCTGCAATTCATTTTGCAGGATACAAAGCTGTCGGCGAATCCGTGCAAAAGCCTGTAATGTATTACGAAAATAATATTATGAGCACATTAGCTCTTGTTGAAGTGATGTCAGAGTTTAATGTTAAAAAGATTGTATTTTCATCGAGTGCGACTGTATACGGCGTTCACAATCAGTCTCCCCTTATTGAGACGATGCCGACAAGTGCAACGAATCCGTATGGGTACACAAAAGTGATGCTTGAACAAATTTTAAAAGATGTTCATGTAGCAGATTCAGAGTGGAGTATTGCGTTGCTTCGTTATTTCAATCCGATTGGTGCTCATGAGTCGGGGTTGATTGGAGAAGATCCATCAGGCATTCCTAACAACTTAATGCCTTATATTGCACAAGTAGCGGTAGGTAAGCTGTCAGAGCTAAGTGTGTTCGGAAATGATTATGATACGCTTGATGGTACTGGTGTGCGTGATTATATCCATGTAGTAGATTTAGCAATAGGACATATAAAAGCTTTAGAAAAAGTATCTGAAAAAACAGATGTTTATATCTATAACCTAGGCTCGGGAGAAGGCACTAGTGTATTACAACTTGTAAATACATTTGAAAGTGTTAATAAGGTCCCTATTCCTTATAAAATAGTTCCAAGACGTTCAGGAGACGTTGCAACTTGTTATGCAAATGCAGACAAAGCATATAAGGAATTAAATTGGAGGACAACAAATCGATTGAAGACATGTGTAGAGATACATGGAATTGGCAATCAAAAAATCCCAATGGCTATAATTGATGATACTGTCTATATGAGTGCTGTATTTTGAAAAAATTACTTAACCTTTTAATGAAATTCATATTTAATGAAAGATAAATTTTTTTAAAAAAATTTTTGAAAGCGCTTGACAAAGGAAACGGTTTCATTGTATAATGTAAACATGATGACACCGATGTCAAATATAAAAAAGAAGGTCTTTATATGAAAAACTTAACAAAAATTAAGTTCAAAGAGAATGGGGAATTTAATCATTTCCCTGGGAATACAGTTGTAGCAAATCTTTATACTAAACAAGATTTGATGGAAGTTGTTGATATTATTCAATCACGTTATAGAGAATTACCATTTATCGATAAGTTTACTTTAACTCCAAGGAATTCTATTCACATGACTGTAATTGAATTGTTGTGCCATGAAAATCGTGAAACGGAGTTTTGGAGCAGTAATCTTCCTCTAGATACACCTTTACAGGAAATACATGATTACTTTGCTAAACAACTTGAAATTTTTCCATTGTTGGATGAAGAAATTCATATGCGTGTAACTGAAATGGGAAAACAAAACATATTGGTTGAACCTGCAGATGAAGCTTCTGCAAAGAGATTAGAAGAAATTCGTACTTATGTCTCAGAAAAAGCAGGTGTTCGTTTCCCTAATCATGATAGATATCAATTCCATATTTCAATTGGGTATCTTCGGATTCCTTTAACCGAAGAGGAGGAAGAAGAGTTTACTAAAGTCAGAGCAGAATTAACTGAAATTTTATTAGAGAAGATTCCAACTATTACTGTAAACCGTATTGACTATACTGTATTTGAAGATATGAGACAATTTGTTCCATATCACGAAAAATTTAAATAAAATAATAAAAAAGGAGAACTTATCATGAAAAAAATGAAAGTTTGGTCTACTGTACTTGCAACGGGAGTTGCTCTTACTACACTTGCTGCTTGCTCTGGAGGTTCAAATTCTACGACTGCTTCTTCATCTGAAGAAAAAGCTGATAAAAGTCAAGAATTAGTAATCTATTCGAACTCAGTCTCAAATGGTCGTGGTGATTGGTTAACTGCTAAAGCAAAAGAAGCTGGTTTTAATATCAAAATGGTTGATATCCCTGGCGCTCAATTAGCAGACCGTGTTATTGCTGAGAAGAATAATGCAGTTGCAGATATGGTATTTGGAATTGGTGCTGTTGATTCAAATAAAATTAGAGATCAAAAATTACTAGTACAGTACAAGCCTAAATGGTTAGATAAAATTGATCAATCTTTATCAGATAAAGATAATTATTATAATCCTGTGATTGTTCAACCATTAGTTTTAATTGGGGCGCCTGATGTAAAAGAAATGCCTAAAGATTGGACAGAATTAGGTAGTAAGTATAAAGGTAAATATTCAATTTCTGGTCTTCAAGGTGGTACAGGACGTGCAATTCTAGCAAGTATCTTAGTTCGATACCTTGATGATAAAGGTGAATTAGGTGTTTCCGAAAAGGGTTGGGAAGTAGCAAAAGAATATTTGAAAAATGCATACACTCTTCAAAAGGGAGAAAGTTCAATTGTTAAGATGTTAGACAAAGAAGATCCAATACAATATGGAATGATGTGGGGTTCTGGTGCATTAGTTGGACAAAAAGAACAAAATGTTGTTTTCAAAGTTATGACTCCTGAGATTGGTGTACCATTTGTAACTGAACAAACTATGGTTTTAAGCACTAGTAAAAAACAAGCGTTAGCTAAAGAATTTATTGATTGGTTTGGTCAATCAGAAATTCAAGTAGAATATAGTAAGAACTTTGGATCTATTCCTGCAAATAAAGATGCCCTCAAAGATCTACCAGAAGATACTAAGAAATTTGTTGATCAAGTGAAACCACAAAATATTGACTGGGAAGCTGTTGGAAAGCATTTAGATGAATGGGTAGAAAAAGCTGAATTAGAATACGTACAATAAGAAATAAGAGTTAATTTTTATGTCCAAGTCTCTCTATTATTTCTAAATTTATGGAAGAAATAAAGAGAGGCTTTTGGTTTAGTAATAGAGGGAGTTAGTGAGATGATTAAATTTGATAATATTCAAATTAAATATGGTGATTTTGTTGCAATTGATAATCTGAATTTAGATATACATGAAGGGGAATTTTTTACATTTCTTGGGCCTTCAGGATGTGGTAAATCAACTACTTTGAGAGCATTGGTAGGTTTTCTAGATCCATCATCAGGAAGTATTGAAGTTAATGGAACAGATGTCACTCATTTGGAACCTGAAAAGCGTGGAATTGGTATTGTATTTCAATCTTATGCGCTATTTCCAACTATGACTGTTTTTGATAATATTGCATTTGGTTTAAAAGTTAAGAAGGTAGCTCCAGATGTTATTAAAGCTAAAGTATCAGCAGTAGCAGCAAAAATTAAGATCTCTGATCAACAGTTACAGCGTAATGTATCAGAATTATCTGGGGGTCAACAACAAAGGGTAGCATTGGCTCGTGCTCTGGTTCTTGAACCTAAAATTCTTTGTCTAGATGAACCATTGTCAAACCTTGACGCAAAATTACGTGTAGATTTGAGAAAAGAGCTGAAAAGACTTCAAAAAGAGTTAGGTATTACTACTTTATATGTTACTCATGATCAAGAGGAAGCCTTAACTTTATCTGATAGAATTGCAGTCTTTAACAATGGATACATCGAACAGGTCGGTACACCTGTAGAGATTTATCATAATTCTCAAACTGAATTTGTATGTGATTTTATTGGCGATATTAATGTTTTGACCGATGAAACAGTCCACGAAGTATTACTGAAAAAAATGCAAGCGTTTTTCTTAGAAGATAAAAAAAGGATACATTCGATTAGAGAAAGTTCGATTCAATCGTGAAACTGAACAAGATTTCATTCTAAAAAGGGACAATTATTGATGTTGAGTTTTTCTGGAGTTACAATTCACTATACAATAAAAGTTTCTGAAAGTCAGATTCTTAATGTAACAAGTATTGATAGTCAGGCTGCTATTAGATCTGTCGGAGAAAGTGTGGACTTATTTATCACACCATCAGACGTTCTGCAATTTTAAGGAGGTGCAGTATGCGTCATAAATTAAATTTAAAAGATTGGCTTATTCGTTTAGGGTTAATCTGGTTCCTAGTAACATTTATTATTTATCCAAACTTTGATCTAGTAGTGAATGTATTTGTAAAAGGAGGAGAATTTTCCCTTGAAGCTGTACATCGTGTTCTAAAATCTGAGAGGGCACTTCAGAGTATTATGAACAGTTTTAAGTTAGCATTTTCACTCATTATTACAGTTAATGTCGTAGGTATTCTTTGTGTTCTATTTACAGAGTACTTTGATATTAAAGGTGCTAAAATTCTAAAATTAGGCTATATGACCTCTTTAATTTATGGAGGAGTGGTTTTAGCGACTGGATATAAATTTGTCTATGGTCCTTATGGATTGATAACAAAATTTTTACAAAATGTTTTCCCTTCTTTAGACCCTAACTGGTTTATTGGGTATGGTGCAGTCTTATTCATTATGACATTTTCAGGAACTGCTAATCATACATTGTTTTTAACAAATACAATTCGAAGCGTTGACTATCACACTATTGAGGCTGCACGAAATATGGGAGCAAAACCATTTACTGTTTTCCGAAAAGTAGTGTTACCAACCTTAATTCCAACTCTATTTGCACTTACTATTATGGTTTTTCTTAGTGGTTTATCTGCAGTAGCAGCACCCATGATTGTTGGTGGTAAAGGATTTCAAACTATAAATCCAATGATTATTACATTTGCAGGGATGGGGAATTCTCGTGATTTAGCTGCCTTACTTGCAATTATTTTAGGTATTGCAACTACAATTTTGCTTACTATCATGAATAAGATAGAAAAAGGTGGAAATTATATTTCTATCTCTAAGACTAAAGCGCCTCTTAAAAAACAAAAAATTGCATCTAAGCCTTGGAATATCATTGCTCACATTGTAGCATATGGATTGTTCACAGTTTTCATGCTTCCACTAATTTTTATAGTATTATACTCATTTACAGATCCAGTTGCAATTCAAACAGGTAACTTAACATTATCAAACTTTACTTTAGAAAATTATCGCTTATTCTTTAGTAATAGTGCGGCATTCTCTCCATTCTTGGTCAGCTTTATTTATTCTATTATCGCTGCGACAACAGCAACAATTCTCGCAGTTGTATTTGCTCGAGTTGTCAGAAAACATAAAGCTCGCTTTGATTTCTTATTTGAATATGGTGCTCTACTTCCTTGGTTACTACCAAGTACACTTTTAGCAGTAAGTTTATTATTTACTTTTAATCAGCCACAATTTCTTGTCTTGAATCAGATTTTGGTAGGTAGTTTGGTAATTCTACTTATTGCATATATAGTTGTAAAAATCCCATTTTCTTATAGAATGGTACGTGCTATTTTATTTAGTGTTGATGATGAGATGGAAGATGCAGCAAGAAGTATGGGTGCTTCACCTTTTTATACTATGATGAAGGTTATCATTCCATTTATTTTACCGGTTGTTCTCTCTGTTATTGCTTTAAACTTTAACTCTTTATTAACTGACTTCGACTTATCTGTATTTCTTTACCATCCATTAGCTCAACCGCTGGGTATAACTATTCGTTCAGCAGGTGATGAAACAGCAACTTCAAATGCTCAAGCACTTGTATTCGTTTATACTATTGTATTAATGATAATTTCTGGTTCTGTATTATACTTTACTCAGAGACCAGCTAGTAGAAAAAGGAAATAATAATGAATGCAACAAGCTTAGGACTATCATATATCGAAATTATATTAAGAATTGTGCTTTCATTAGTTATTGGTGGTGTAATTGGTTTAGAGAGAGGAAGTAAATCTCAACCAGCAGGTATTCGTACACATAGTATTGTTTGTCTGGCTGCATGTTTAATTATGATGACTAATGAGTATGTATCTTATAAATTTGGTACAGGAGATCCTACACGCTTAGGTGCGCAGGTTATATCAGGTGTTGGTTTTCTTGGGGCTGGAACAATACTTATTACAGATAAAAAGAAAGTAACTGGTTTAACAACTGCAGCCGGAATATGGGCTTCGGCTGGAATCGGTCTAGCTATAGGTGTTGGTTTTTATGAAGGAGCCGTACTAGTAGCAATGTCTGTTTGGAGTGTTATAACTATGTTCCAACCTTTAAAAAAATATCTTCAAAGTCGTTCAAAGATAATCGAATTGTATGTCGTTGTTAGATCTACAGAGGCATATAATCGGGTACTAGTATACTGTGCTGAGAATGGCATTAGATTGACTGATTCTAGAACTGCATTTGGAGATGTTAATTCAGAAAGAATTGAATATTTTGATGTTCCAGAAATAGCATCATTTATTACTCTTGAACTATCAGGAAGATTTGAACATCTTCGTTTGATGGAAGAAATTGCTAATATTGTAGGTGTTATTTATGTCGAAGAAATTAGCTGAAATTTAGTAAAACAAAGGGACAGATGTTTTTTTGTCCTTTTGTTTTTTAATGTTTTTAATCATCTAATTTTTTTGAGTAGATTTTTGCTCAGAGGTTTTTTTATGAAAGATTATAAAATCTATTTTTGATTTAGGTAAAATAGAATATTTTTGATAATAATTGTTTGATACAAGTATACAAATTTATTTCTTTTTTTATGATATTTGTGAAATGGTGTTTGCCTTTCATTTACCTCCTGATGAGTTGATAACAAATGTTATTTTTTTAAAGAAAAAAATTAACTCTATGTTAGAATGTTACATTGACAGGTTATTATATGTTTTTATAAATCCTACAAATTTTTACTGAAAAAAAGTTAATCTAGAATTTTTATGGTAGTTTTTTTCTCATATGAATTTATTTGTCGTGAAGTTGGAAACATTCTTAAAAAAATAAAGGTGTGAAATGCAATTTAAACTTTTTTTGAAGGGGAAGAATATTTGTAAAAATTAATTTTTGTGGATTTGTTGATCTTAAATAATTTACTAAATTCTCTTGTTAAAAAAATTAAATATTGTATAGTAATATTAGAATGTTTGTAATGGAGGACTGAAATGAAAAAAATATAAATGGGAAAAAAAGGTAACTATTTATGATATTGCACGTTTATCAGGTTTTTTTCTCCAAAAAAACAGTTTCACGAGTTATTAATGGTGGAGTAAATGTTAAAGAAGAAACTTATCAAGCGATTCAAAAAGTTATAGAAGAATTGTCGTATATTCCAAATGCGTATGCAAGAAATTTAACTAAAAAAAGAAGCTATAAATATATTGATTTCTGTAAAAAAATCGACTCTTTTTCCTTTAATTTGGTTCCAAACTTTATTAGATAAAGTTTTTACAAACTTGTAAAGAGTATGGTGTTAACGCTATTGTTGAATATTTTAGTGAAGAGGATACAATTAGTAATTCAATAATCTCGAGTACAGGAAGTTTGATAGATGGTGTAATAGTATTTTATGAAAGTAAAGAAGATATTCGGATTAATTACTTACAAAAGAATAAAATTCCATTCATAGTTTTTGGAGAATCTAGAACACCTAATGTTGTGTATGTTTCTAACAACAATTTTCAGGCCACTTATGACATGATGAAATTAGTATCAAAAGAAAACATTAATAGTATGTGGTTACTTATGGGAGGAGAATCCCTTGTTAATATGGATCGAGAGAGAGGGGTTCGTGCTTTTTTAAATGATAAAAACTATGAAATGGATTTGAAAGTTGTATATGGTCTAACTACAATAGATTCGGTTTATTCATATGCTACAAGACATCTATCTAATCAAAATTATCCTGATTTGGTTTTTGTATCCGGGGATGAGAAAGTACAGGGATTGATTCGTGCTTGCTATGAGAAGGAAATTACTATTCCTGATGATATTTCAATAATCGGATTTGACAATATTCCAATTTCTCAATATTACACTCCAGCTTTATCTACAATTTCTCCTAATTATGTTAAATTAGCTCAAGAAATGATTGAAGGGGTATTAGCAATTATAAAGGGCGAAAGTGTCACATCTGTTGAAGTTTCTACTAAACTTGTTAGGAGACAGAGTTTCTAGTATTGTTTAATTCTTGAAAATCCTAATGGAAAAGATGGAGTGTTCTAAAGTAAGTTCTGTTTAGCATCTATTCAGTTTCTATTGAGTTGGATCCAATTTCTAACAAGTGGGACATTTTCACGTTCGATTTACTAAAGACATTATCACATTCGAATCACACATCTTTCAAAAAAATGTAAAAAAGTCTTGACAAAGAAAAAACAAAGTATTAAAATAAGTTCAACAAATCAGAAAAGTAACTATTTTTGATCTTCAGGGAGCCTGTGGTGATTGTGAACAGGTGGTTGGAAGTAGTGAAAGTGGGCTGATTTTAAAAATGAATTTGAAACAATGAAAATTCGGTGCGCACACCTTACAGTGCAACTTGTTGTTAGACAAGGCAGAGATGTAAAGGGAAATAGTCCCTTTATAATTGAGGTGGCACCGCGTTACCAACGCCCTCACATGGAAGTATATTCTGTGTGTGGGCTTTTTTTATCCGTCGTTTTGTTTATCTTTTATTAGGGCGTTAAGTCGCTTTGATGAACTTGAGTTCTATCTACAGCTCCTTGCCTACTACTAAAAGCAAACAAAAAGGCCGGATTTATACAGAAAGAGGAAATTTTTATGACAACTAAAGGTTATTTTGGACAATTTGGTGGTAGTTTTGTACCGGAGCCGATTCAGGCTTTGTTGGATGAGTTGGAAGTGACATTTGACAAGTACAAGGATGATCCAGAGTTTTTGGCAGAATTTCGCCATTATTTGAAGGACTATTCAGGTCGCGAAACACCGCTTTATTTTGCAGAAAGTTTGACAGAGCACCTAGGTGGAGCTAAGATTTATCTCAAGCGCGAAGACCTTAACCACCTTGGTTCTCACAAACTCAACAACGTTTTAGGGCAAATTCTTCTTGCCAAACGTATGGGCAAAAACGAGTTATCGCAGAGACAGGAGCTGGTCAGCACGGTGTTGCGACTGCAGCTGCTGCAGCTAAGTTTGGTATGGCCTGTGATGTCTACATGGGGGCAGAAGATGTGGAACGTCAACGTCTCAATGTCTTCCGTATGGAGATGATGGGAGCAACTGTTCACGCAGTTGAAACGGGGACACGAACTCTTAAGGATGCGGTTGATGCAGCCTTTGGAGCATGGATGAATGACCTTGAAGCCTTCTACGTTTTAGGGTCTGCTGTGGGGCCTCACCCTTATCCTACTATTGTCCATGAGTTCCAAAAGGTCATCAGTGAAGAATCTCGCCGTCAAATCTTGGAAAAAGAAGGCCGTTTACCAGACTACGTTATTGCCTGTGTAGGTGGTGGTTCCAATGCCATCGGTGCTTTTTCTCAGTATGTGGCTGATGAAGAAGTTAAATTGGTTGGGGTTGAAGCTGCTGGTCACGGACTTGATACAGACAAGCACGCAGCTACTATGACAAAAGGTAGTATCGGAATTGTCGACGGCATGAAGACTTATGCAGTCTTTAAGGAAGACGGAGAGCTAGCTCCAGTTTACTCTATCTCAGCTGGATTGGACTATCCAGGGGTTGGCCCAGAACACGCCTACTTTAAAGATTCAGGTCGCGTGGAATATGTGGCTGCGACAGACGAAGAAGCTGTTCAGGCTCTCCTCCTTCTCAGCAAGACTGAAGGAATTATCCCAGCGATTGAAAGCTCACACGCTATCGCAGAAGCAGTTAAACGTGCACCGAAACTAAGTAAAGACGACATTATCATCATCAATGTCTCTGGTCGTGGAGACAAGGACGTAGCTGCTATTGCAGACTACCTAGAAGCTAAAAAATAAAAGATGGAAAAATTACAGTCTTTTCTCTCACAGAGAGCTTGTGGTTGCTGGAAACAAGCAGAGAAAGCTGTAAAGTTGGGTCCATCTGAAACGAGAGAAGAAAACATAATTCTCAAGGGAGTGCCCTTTATCGCACAGCCTGTTACAGGAAATATCTGAGACAGGAATGAGAGATAGGAGAAATCCTATAATTGAGGTGGCACCGCGAATTTCGTCCTCACGCAAGTTATTTTGCGTGGGGATTTATATGTCTATTATAGGTTCAGCTGTTTAGTTTTAAATTGTTGTTCATTATTAAATAGATTGCTACAAAAAATTTGCGAACGAAGTGAGCTTTTAAAAGATATTTCCCGCCATAGTGGTATCCTATAGAAGCAAATATGCTTCTCTAGGACGGAATTTTTGAGAGTAAAATAGTTCGGGGAACTATTTTAGCCCGAGCCTAGAAATGAATGAGCTAGGAGCTCAAAAATTAGGTCTTTTATTTCATGGATTGCTAAAATCATCCACTGGATAATTTTACCTCCCGTCCGCACTATTTAAGGGAAATAGAAAAAGATAATAAATTAAGACTAAAAGTCTATAAAGAAAAGAATTGAAAGGGAAATTACAATGGAACGAATCATTCATGGAGATGTCTTATCACCAATCTTGGCTTATATGCGCCTAAAGGGGCAACACAAGGTTATCTTAGAGAGTATTCCGAGAGACAAGGAAACAGCTCGTTTTTCTATCCTAGCCTATAATCCTGTTTTTGAGATTAAGTTTGAAAATGGAGTTCTTTATCAAAATGGTCAAGTGATTGATCAGGATCCCTTGGATTTCCTTTATGAAGTGACTCATAAGAGCCAGCACCATTCAGATCTACCTTTTGGTGGTGGGGCAATTGGTTTTGTTGGTTACGATATGATTTCGCTTTATGAAGAAATTGGTCAAATTCCTCAAGATATAATTGGAACGCCAGACATGCATTTCTTCGTCTATGAGAGTTACATTGTCTTTGACCACAAGAAGGAAAAAATTCATGTCATTGAGGATGCTCTCTATAGTGAGCGTAACCAAGAAGACTTGGAAGAGGCCTTGAACCAAGTGCTTGAGGAATTACGCATTCCTGCTCCAAATGAATTTGAAGACTTGGATCTATCTCCACTGGACTTCAAACCACATATCGCTCCTCAGAAGTTTGAGGAAATGGTGGAAACCGCTCGTGACTTGATTCGTAATGGCGATATGTTCCAATGTGTACTTAGTCAACGCTTCTCAGCAGAAGTTACTGGAAATCCATTTGACTTCTACAGAAATCTCCGCGTGACCAATCCATCTAATTACCTTTATTTCTATGACTTTGGGGATTATCAAATCATCGGTGCCAGTCCAGAAAGTTTGGTTTCTGTCAAAAATGGCATCGTGACAACCAATCCGATTGCAGGTACGCGACCAAGAGGAGCTACGGATGAAGAAGACAAGGCTTTGGCGACAGACCTGCTTTCGGATGAGAAGGAAACAGCAGAGCATCGAATGTTAGTAGACTTGGGTCGTAATGATATTGGTCGCATCTCTGAAACGGCCAGTGTCCAAGTCACCAAGTATATGGAAGTGGAGCTCTTCCGTTATGTTATGCATTTGACCAGCGTGGTCAAGGGGCGTTTGCTTCCAGAACTCACTGCCATGGATGCCTTGAAAGCAACACTTCCTGCTGGAACAGTTTCAGGAGCACCAAAGATTCGAGCGATGAGACGCATCTATGAACTGGAAACAGAAACGTGGCGTATACGCAGGAGCAATCGGCTACTTGTCTGCGACGGGTGATATGGATTTTGCCATCGCCATCCGAACTATGATTCTCAAAAATCAAACAGCCTATGTGCAGGCTGGGGCAGGAATTGTCTACGACTCCATCGCTCAAAACGAATACCAAGAAACCATTAACAAAGCAAAATCTATGACTAGAATTGGAGAACTAAGACCATGATTTTATTGATTGACAACTATGATTCTTTTACCTATAACTTGGCCCAATACATTGGGAATTTTGCAGAAGTTCAGGTCTTGAGAAATGATGATCCTAAGCTTTACGAAGAAGCTGAAAAAGCAGATGGTCTGGTCTTTTCTCCTGGTCCTGGTTGGCCAGTTGATGCTGGAAAGATGGAAGATATGATTCGTGACTTTGCAGGCAAGAAGCCAATTCTTGGGATTTGTTTGGGTCACCAAGCCATTGCAGAAGTCTTTGGTGGTAAGCTAGGATTGGCTCCCAAGTCATGCATGGGAAACAGAGCAATATCAACTTTGAAGCGCCATCTGTTTTGTATCAAGGTATTGAGGATGGCCGTGCGGTCATGCGTTACCACAGTATTTTGATTGAAGAAATGCCAGAAGAATTTGAAGTGACAGCTCGTTCGACTGATGACCAAGCTATCATGGGAATTCAACATAAAACTCTTCCAATTTATGGCTTCCAGTACCATCCAGAGAGTATCGGAACGCCAGACGGTTTGTCTTCTATTCGGAATTTTATTGAGAAGGTTGTAAAGTGAGGAAACTAGGATGAAAGAGATTATTGAAAAATTAGCAAAATTTGAAAATTTATCAGGTGTGGAAATGACGGATGTCATTGAGCGTATCGTAACTGGGCGTGTAACTGAAGCGCAGATTGCTTCTCTTCTCTTGGCTCTTAAGATGAAGGGGGAAACACCTGAAGAACGCACAGCCATTGCCCAAGTCATGAGAGGCCATGCCCAACACATTCCAACTGAAATTCATGATGCCATGGACAACTGTGGTACAGGTGGGGACAAGTCTTTCAGCTTTAACATTTCCACAACTGCAGCCTTTGTCTTGGCTGGTGGCGGTGTTCATATGGCCAAACACGGTAACCGCTCGATTTCTTCTAAATCTGGTTCTGCAGATGTTCTCGAAGCCTTGGGTATCAACCTAGACCTCAAACCAGCTGAACTAGGTAAGGTATTTGATAAAACTGGAATCGTCTTTCTCTTTGCTAAAAATATGCACCCAGCTATGAAATACATCATGCCAGCTCGTTTGGAATTGGGGATTCCAACGATTATGAACTTGACTGGTCCCCTGATTCACCCAATGGCCTTGGAAACACAGCTTCTTGGAATTAGTCGTCCAGAACTTCTAGAAAGTACAGCTCAGGTTTTGAAAAATATGGGTCGCAAACGTGCCATCGTTGTTGTTGGGCCAGAAGGATTGGATGAAGCTGGCTTGAATGGAACAACCAAGATTGCTCTTCTGGAAAATGGCGAAATCACCTTGTCAAGCTTTACTCCAGAGGATTTGGGTATGGAAAGCTACGCTATCGAAGATATTCGTGGAGGAAATGCTCAGGAAAATGCAGAAATTTTGCTTAGTGTTCTTAAAAACGAACCAAGTCCATTCTTGGAAACTACAGTTTTAAATGCAGGTCTTGGTTTCTATGCTAATGGTAAGGTAGATAATATCAAGGATGGAGTTGCCTTAGCTCGTAAAGTGATTGCTAGTGGCAAGGCCCTTGAAAAACTCAGACTGTTACAGGAGTACCAAAAATGAGTCAGGAATTTTTAGCACGAATTTTGGAGCAGAAGGCGCGTGAGGTTGAGCAGATGGAACTGGATGAAGTCCAACCCTTGCGCCAGACCTATCGCTTGGCAGAATTTTTGAAGAATCACCAAGATCGTTTACAGGTAATCGCTGAAGTCAAGAAAGCTAGCCCTAGTCTGGGAGATATCAATCTCGATGTGGATATTGTGCAACAGGCCCAGACTTATGAAGGAAACGGAGCAGTGATGATTTCTGTTCTGACAGATGAAGTTTTCTTTAAAGGACATTTGGATTATCTACGGGAGATTTCCAGTCAGGTACAGATTCCGACGCTTAACAAGGACTTTATTATCGATGAAAAGCAAATCATCCGCGCTCGCAATGCAGGTGCGACAGTCATCTTGCTCATTGTGGCAGCCTTGTCCGAGGAACGCCTCAAGGAACTTTATGACTATGCGACAGAGCTTGGTCTGGAAGTCTTGGTGGAAACTCACAATCTAGCTGAACTAGAGGTAGCTCACCTCCTTGGAGCTCAAATTATCGGGGTCAATAACCGCAACTTGACCACCTTTGAAGTTGACTTGCAGACCAGTGTAGCTTTGTCTAAACATTTCAAAGATGATTGCTTGTACATTTCTGAATCTGCTATTTTCACAGGGCAGGATGCGGAACGAGTAGCTCCATACTTTAACGGAATTTTAGTTGGGACAGCTCTCATGCAGGCAGAAGATGTGGCCCAGAGAATCAAGGAGTTGCAGATTGACAAAGGTTAAAATTTGCGGATTATCTACTAAAGAAGCGGTAGAAACAGTCGTTTCAGCAGGAGCCGACTACATCGGTTTTGTCTTTGCACCTAGTAAAAGACAGGTAACCTTGGAAGAGGCTGCTGAGCTGGCAAAGCTTATTCCTGCAGATGTCAAAAAGGTTGGTGTATTTGTTTCACCAAGTCAGGCAGAACTGCTAGAAGTCATTGACAAAGTTGGCTTGGACTTGGTTCAAGTTCACGGTCAGGTGGCAGATGATTTATTTGAGAATTTACCTTGTGCCAGTATTCAGGCTGTGCAGGTGGATGGAGAGGGTCATGTGCCCAATTCTCAGGCAGACTATCTACTCTTTGATGCCCCTGTGGCTGGGAGTGGTCATACCTTTGACTGGGCTCAACTGGATACGATTGGACTAACTCAGCCTTTTTTTATCGCAGGTGGGCTTAATGAGGACAATGTAGTAAAGCAATTCAACACTTTACTCCCTATGCAGTAGATGTATCGAGCGGAGTGGAGACAGATGGACAAAAAGATCATGAAAAGATTAGAAGATTTATAGAGAGGGTAAAGAATGGCATATCAAGAACCAAATAAAGATGGATTTTACGGAAAATTCGGCGGACGTTTCGTCCCAGAAACATTGATGACAGCAGTTTTGGAGTTGGAAAAGGCTTATCGTGAAAGTCAGGCAGATCCAAGTTTTCAAGAGGAATTAAATCAACTTTTGCGCCAGTATGTGGGACGTGAAACTCCCCTTTACTACGCAAAAAACTTGACCCAGCATATCGGCGGAGCCAAGATTTATCTCAAACGGGAAGACCTTAACCATACAGGAGCCCACAAGATTAACAATGCCTTGGGACAGGTTCTCCTCGCTAAACGCATGGGCAAAAAGAAAATTATCGCAGAAACTGGTGCTGGTCAGCACGGTGTGGCAACTGCAACAGCTGCGGCCCTCTTTAACATGGAATGTACCATCTACATGGGTGAGGAAGATGTTAAACGCCAAGCCCTTAATGTCTTCCGTATGGAGCTTTTGGGAGCCAAGGTTGAGGCTGTGACAGATGGTTCGCGCGTGCTCAAGGATGCGGTCAATGCAGCCCTTCGTTCATGGGTGGCAAATATCGATGATACCCACTATATCCTTGGTTCTGCCTTGGGACCTCATCCTTTCCCAGAAATCGTTCGTAACTTCCAAAGTGTCATTGGTCGAGAAGCCAAACAACAGTACCGTGACTTGACAGGCCAAGATTTACCAGATGCCCTAGTAGCCTGTGTTGGTGGTGGTTCTAATGCTATCGGGCTCTTCCATCCATTTGTAGAAGATGAGTCAGTAGCCATGTATGGGGCTGAAGCAGCAGGACTTGGTGTGGATACAGAGCACCACGCAGCGACCTTGACCAAGGGACGTCCAGGTGTCCTCCACGGTTCTCTCATGGATGTGCTCCAAGATGCTCACGGTCAAATTCTTGAAGCCTTCTCTATCTCAGCAGGTTTGGATTATCCTGGTATCGGTCCAGAACATTCTCATTACCACGATATCAAGCGTGCCAGCTATGTTCCTGTGACAGACGAGGAAGCTTTGGAAGGATTCCAACTCTTGTCTCGTGTGGAAGGGATTATCCCAGCCTTGGAATCAAGCCACGCCATTGCCTTTGCAGTGAAATTGGCTAAAGAACTTGGTCCAGACAAGTCCATGATTGTCTGTCTATCAGGTCGTGGGGACAAGGATGTGGTTCAAGTCAAAGACCGCTTGGAAGCAGACGCAGCAAAGAAGGGAGAAGCTCATGCCTAAGACATTAACAGAAATTGAATGCTATTAAATCAGCTGGAAAAGGAATTTTTGTTCCTTATATCATGGCTGGAGACCATGATAAAGGTTTGGATGGTCTCAGTGAAACAATCTACTTTTTAGAAGATTTGGGTGTCTCTGCCATTGAAGTGGGCATTCCCTTTTCAGATCCAGTTGCAGATGGACCTGTTATCGAAGAAGCAGGCTTGCGCAGTCTAGCTCATGGTACTTCGACACAAGCTTTGGTTGAAACCTTGAAAACCATTGAAACAGAAGTACCACTTGTCATCATGACCTACTTTAACCCCCTCTTTCAGTACGGTGTGGAGAATTTTGTCAAAGATTTGGCAGATACAGCGGTTAAGGGCTTGATTATCCCAGACCTGCCTCATGAACATGCCAACTTTGTAGAGCCATTTTTGGCAGACACAGACATCGCCTTGATTCCTCTAGTTAGTTTGACAACAGGAATTGAGCGCCAGAAAGAATTGATTGAAGGGGCAGAAGGATTTGTCTATGCCGTTGCCATCAATGGGGTGACAGGGAAATCAGGCAATTACCGCGCAGATTTGGACAAGCACTTGGCACAACTTCATCAAGTGGCAGATATCCCAGTCTTGACAGGATTTGGTGTATCTAGTCAAGCTGATGTAGAACGCTTCAATGCGGTGTCAGATGGCGTTATCGTCGGTTCGAAAATTGTAAAAGCTCTCCATGAAGGAGAGCTGATTGAGGACTTTATCAAACAAGCAGTAGCTTACCAAAAATAATCACACAAGCAGCAAGTAAGAGGAAAGGCACAAAAGGAAGTCTTTCCTTTTTCTTTTGGAGGAGAAAGGCAAGAATTCCTGTTGCAGAAGCAAACTGAATCAAGATCAGCAATTCGGTTACGCTAAAGATAAGAGAACAAGAAGCTAAAAAGAGAAAATCCCCTGCACCCATGCGGATATCGATAAAATGAGCCAAAATTCCAAGGATAAGGAAGAAGATCATGACCAGATTCCAGCCAGAGCAGACTATTAGGAATACGTGGAAAGTCATCCAGACCAGTAAGGGATATTCCTGATGGCGTAAGTCGTAGATACCCAAAGTTAAACCAGCAGTGATTAGGATGACTTGTCCCAAGGAAAGTGATTCCCAAGAGTAAACCAGAAAAAGGAGGCCTAAACCTAGTTCAAAAAGGGCATACCAGAATGGATAAGGAGCCTTGCAGTAGCGACAGCGAAAGCGATTAAAAACCTGCGAGAGAATCGGAATCAAATCTAAGGGGTGCAAGCGAGTCTGACAGGAATCGCAGTGACTAGCAGGTTGGATAATGGATTGCTCTGGAAAACGGTCAATGACCAAACCGAGAAAGGAAGCGAGAATGCTCCCGACAAGAAAAAAATAAAAATCGATCATACTTATCTATTCGTAAAAAATAGGAGAAGTAGTATAATAGAGAAACATAGATAAGATGGTGAGGTCAAGATGACAATTCGTTTTGAAGAAAAAGTAACTACAGAAAATGCTCAGCTCGTATGCCAATGGTCCAACTCCCTAGGCAAATCCTTTCAAGAACAATGGATGGGACCAAGGATTTCTTTTCCCTTAACAATTCAAGTTTTGCAAGAGTTGGAAGGAGTCTTTTCAATCTTTGATGGACAAGAGTTTGTGGGGGTTATCCAGAAAATCAGATTGGAAAATAGTAATCTTCATATCGGGAGATTTTTTATCAATCCCCAGAAACAGGGACAAGGCTTAGGTAGCCAGGCTTTAAGGAAATTTGTTAGTTTGGTCTTTGAAAATGAAGACATAGATAGTATTTCTCTAAATGTCTACGAGGCAAATCAAAGAGCTCAGAATCTTTACCGAAAAGAAGGATTTGAAATCGTTCAAATTGTTGAAGCACCTGTACGGAAATACATTATGAAAAAGTTTAGATAGAAAGCGAAAAAGCCTTGAAATCAATGTTGACTGCGATGATGAACCTGAATCAACCCCTCAAAAGGGACTGTATATGAATGAACGTTACCAGTGTTTAAAAACTAAAGAATATCAGGCACTTTTATCTTTCTAGGTTAGACAAATTTTCGTTAAACGTAAGATTGATATGAAATCTGTCTTTGGGCAGATAAAGGTTTGTTTGGATTATAAGAGATGTTATCTGAGAGGTAAGCGTCAAGTGAGAATTTACATGGGATTTGTACTCATGGTCAACAACCTTCTGAAATATAATAAGAGAAAGAGGCAAAATTAAAAAGCTAGAGTTCCGCAATTGGGAATCTCTAGCTTTTTGTTTTCTGAGAATCATCTTAATTCAGACTCTTTTGACTAATGTTACTAAAAAGATAAAGTAACTTTTAGCCTTATTTATTGTCGCCACTCAACATGTTTTTAACACCTTCGATAGCACCTTCTACAGCGTCTTTGGCATCTTCAGCAACTTCTTTTACTTTAGAAACAACTTTTTCAGCTGCTCCTTCTTTTTCCATTTTTTCATCACCGATGGCTTTTCCAACACCTTCTTTAATAGAACCTTTAGCTTGATTTAATTTTTCTTCTACTGACATGATAATTTCTCCTGTTATATTTATTTTATCTTAGTTTACACGAGTTTTTTCGTGAGATACTACACCAGTTGTTGCACCTTTAACAGCTTCTACACCTTCGCTAACTTTTTCTTGAACAGTTGAGAAACCAGATCCAAGACCAGATTTAGCTTTTTCGAATTGTTCTGAAGCGAATTCTCCTGTTGATTCAGCAACGTCAGATACGCGATCTTGAAGGCTTACTGAGTCTGCTTCATGTTGTTCTTTAGTTTTGATGTCGACAACGTTTACGTTGATTTCAACAACTTCCAAGTCAGTCATTTTAGCAACTTCTGAAGATACGATTTCTCTGATTTCTGAATATAAAGCTGGAACATTTTTTTGGTACTCAGCAATAATGTTTAAGTCAACTGCAACTTGTGTTTTACCAACTTCTACGTTAACACCACTTGTTACGTCATCGCTGTTAACGATTTTTTCTTTAAGATTTGAGAAGAAACCACCGTCGATTCCCAAAAGACCTGAAACGTTTTCTAGTGACAGACCAATGATTTTTTGGATAACTTTATCTTCGTAAGTAAGTTCCCCTTTGATTTCGTGAGCTACAGCAGTAGCATCTTTCTTTTCTACGTTAGTGTTTGTGTTTTTTTCGTTTGACATATGAAACTCCTTTAATTAAATTAGTAATTTTTATTTTTTTTTATTTATCTATATAGTTTTTTTCGATATATAATCCAGCTGCAACTCCCAGTGCTCCTAAAATCAATACAAATATTGTTTTGAAGAAGCCAAAGGAGATAATCAAACAAGCGAGAAATACGCCTATGAGACCAGTGATAATTGGATATCGATATTGTTTAAGCCATTCCATTTTTACTTCCTTACTTCACACGACTAACAGTCTTTTTGTTTTGAGGTTTTGGTTTAGGCTGGTAGTCTTTTACTAGAACTTCTAGTTTAACCTGACGCTCAATACCAAAAAACTGCTTCAATCCATTAGTTATTTCATTTTTAATTAGTTGGCATCTGTCAGCGATGTTGTCCGAAGGAAGAATTTTACCTTCTACATGAACGAAACATTTATTTTTTCGTAAATTTACATGAACAGTTGGGTTCTTGATCAATCCATGATCACTCACCAAACTTCTAACAAAACCTTCGATTGCTGAATTCTTTAATTTCAATGTATCGTTTTTAGTTTCAAGTTGAATTTCCAAATAACGTTTAGGATAAAACAACACAACTAACATCGATAACAAAACTAAAGTTGATAGAGCCACTATCCCCCAGAATATATATCTAGAGAGATAAAATTCAACGAAATGATTCTGTCTCCAGCTAAATAGCTGAATGCCTAGATCACTAACTTGATGATAATCTATCAAAACAGGAAGGAAAATTGTCAAGATTAAAATACAGAAAATAATGAAACATATTTTCTTTGCTTTTGACATATACAATCCTTTCGATTTAACATTTAAACTATTTTTACCCGTCTAATCTATTTAAAAAAATAGTTTATTACTACAAGTAATTATTTTTTTACCTGTAAAGAATGATACTACAGTAACAACAATTGCTGCTCCTGCAATAGATGGGATCAAAAGCCATTCCAGCGATGGATGGGCCCTCAACTACCTAAAAAGGGATTGTCCCTACAGATGACCCGACTAAACCAGCGAATACATTTGCGACGATTCCCATAGAACTACCTTTTTTTAGTGATTCTACCTGCTACAAGTCCAATAAGACCTCCAGCAATGATTGACCACAATATTGCTTACCCTCCTTTTTTTATTTTTAATATCAAAAAAATAAATCAATTCCTTTGATTATTGCTATTATATAATTTTTGATATAAAATAATCAATTATTTTGATTATTATGTAATTTTAATATAAAAAAATCAAATTCTTTGATTGTTGCTATTATATAATTTTTTTAAAAATTAAAAAAATATAATCTTTCGACTTGAATTTGATTCTGTATTCACGCCCTCAATAGACGGTAAAATAAGAAAAATTGTTTATATATTGTTTCTGTAGTGTTATTATACGAAATAAAAGATTTTAGGAAAAGTCGTTATAGCATGCTATACCTATTCTTTGTGGTATAATTGCAAGAGGTTTAATCCGATAATTTATAAAGAGAGAAAGACATTCATGAGAGATTTATTATCTAAAAAAAGTCATAGGCAATTAGAATTATTAGAATTATTATTTGAACATAAACGATGGTTTCATCGTTCTGAACTAGCAGAGTTACTAAATTGTACAGAACGTGCAGTCAAAGATGATCTATCCCATGTTAGATCTGCTTTCCTGACTTGATTTTTCATTCTTCTACTAATGGTATACGCATTATTAATACCGATGATAGTGATATTGAAATGGTTTACCATCATTTCTTTAAGCATTCAACTCATTTTTCGATTTTAGAATACATCTTCTTTAATGAAGGTTGTCAAGCTGAGAGTATTTGTAAAGAATTTTATATCAGTTCATCTTCGCTCTATCGTATTATTAGCCAAATCAATAAAGTGATTAAAAAGCAATTTCAATTTGAAATCAGTCTGACCCCTGTTCAAATCATTGGAAATGAGAGAGACATTCGTTACTTTTTTGCACAATATTTTTCAGAAAAATATTATTTCCTAGAATGGCCATTTGAAAATTTTTCATCAGAGCCCCTATCTCAATTGTTAGAATTGGTTTATAAGGAAACAAGCTTTCCAATGAATTTGTCAACGCATAGAATGCTAAAGTTGCTCCTAGTTACGAACCTATATAGAATAAAGTTTGGTCATTTCATGGAAGTAGATAAAGACTCTTTTAACGATCAAAGTTTGGATTTTTTAATGCAGGCAGAAGGAATAGAAGATGTTGCTCAGAGTTTTGAATCAGAATACAATATCTCTTTAGATGAAGAAGTTGTTTGCCAATTATTTGTGTCTTACTTTCAAAAAATGTTTTTCATAGATGAAAGTCTCTTTATGAAATGCGTAAAAAAGGATAGCTATGTTGAAAAATCTTACCATCTATTGAGTGATTTTATTGATCAGATTTCAGTCAAGTATCAGATTGAGATTGAGAATAAGGATAATCTGATTTGGCATCTGCATAATACCGCACATCTGTATCGTCAAGAGTTGTCCACTGAGTTTATTTTATTTGATCAAAAAGGGAATACAATCAGGAATTTTCAAAATATTTTCCCTAAATTTGTTTTAGATGTAAAAAAAGAGCTTTCTCATTATTTAGAGACTCTTGAGGTTTGTTCTAGTTCAATGATGGTAAATCATCTATCTTATACCTTCATCACTCATACCAAACATTTGGTGCTTAATCTACTACAAAATCAGCCAAAGCTGAAGGTTCTGGTTATGAGTAATTTTGATCAGTATCATGCGAAATCCGTTGCAGAGACACTTTCTTATTATTGTAGCAACAATTTTGAACTTGAAGTTTGGACTGAATTAGAATTATCAAAGGAATCTTTAGAAGAATCGCCTTATGATATCATCATTTCTAATTTTATTATTCCTCCGATTGAAAATAAGAGACTGATCTATTCAAATAATATAAACACGGTCTCACTCATATCTTTGTTAAATGCCATGATGTTTATTCGATTAGATTAGTAACCTAAAATAAAAAATGCTATTTCGCGTTTTGAACTGTACCTCAAAAGTTAGACAGAAAAAATCTAATTTTTGGGGTGTTTTTATTAAGAAAAGACCTTCAGTCATTTAAGTAAAATGTACATCTAGAGTCATAGTCCTCTAAAACTCTTGCTTTTTTTGTAGAAGATACGAAAAAAACCTTGATTCCAAGGCTTTTCCTGTTGTATTTAGATGCCCCCTACATGGATTTGTAAGAACTTTTCATATTGAAAATAAACAAAAATGTTGAAATATAGCTGATTTTAGGGAAATACTTTTAGGTGTTTTCAATGTCAGGATTTAAAAATGGGGCAAAAGTGGGGCAAAAACGAATGACTCGTATTTGGTTTGAAAGCCTATAATACCTAATGATTATGCTATTCTAGATATATAGTTTTGTTATAAATAAATGTCAGTGCGAGTTCAAATCGGAGGATAAAATGGAAAAACAAATTAATGAAAAAAAGCCTTGGTTCCCAAAGCTTTTTAATGTTATAAACTCATTAAAATAACTCCCAGTTAGATTTGGAATATTTTTTATTCTGTGTCATATAAAAATAAATAAAATGAATGGCTATAGCTAGAGCTAAAATGGTTGTTATACTCACTACTATTATAGGATTAGAAGCAAAGATTAAAGAGAGAATAAAGGCAGCCAGATAGAGTGTCGCTTGGACACAGTAGTAACTTTTCGAATAGCGAAGATAGTGTTTGTTATAGGGCCCATTTACTAGGACAGCAGCTTGAAAGAGGCCAAATCCGATATAAGAGAAGCTGGTTGCAAAGAGACGATTAGCTTCAGGATTCTGAAGAAAACTCATCGATACAGTCATCATCATAAGTCCAATGAAAATAGGATAGTGACTGTAAATTAGAAATAGTCCCTTTTGATTAGATTTTTCATCAATAGCATGGTCGAATTGACCAAAATAAAACAAGAACAGAGAAATCATAATAATGAGATAAAGAACCGAATAAATCGAGAAATTCTCGATTGTAAAGAAGTTAGCTAGATTCGTAATCATCTCTCCAAACGTAATAATGACAAGAAGGGAGATGCGCTCGATTAAATGGGGGAGATTTACCTGGTAATGCTTATCTTTATTAAGCAAGATACTTGGCATAATAAAGATAAACAGAATACTAGCAAATAAGATATAGACTCTAACGTAAATAGGAAGAAGAGCTGCTAGATAGACTCCTAAACTTCCTAGACCTGTTATCCATAGAAAACTTTTGATACTTTCCCGTTCAACATCATCGGTTGATTTTCTAAAAAATTCAACCAAATATTGAAAAAATAAGGTAAGGGTTAATGTACCAATAGCCCAACAAAGATAATGAAAATATTGTTGCCAATCAGGTCCAATCATATTGGCTATAAAGAGTAAAAGTCCCATTTTGATAAACATGATTACCATGTTAAATAAAGAGTTCTTTCCATAGCGATTGGTATAATCGGTTTGAATCATCCAGGAATCGATGAGAACCAAAATAGCAATGAAAAAATCAAGGAAAGAATTCCAAGTCAAAATACCGTTATGAAGATGCTCGATTAAAGTAGTTACTTTTTGAAATTGCAAAAAAACAAAAAAACTAAGTCATAAAAAAAGTTCTGAAAAATT